>Ga0256829_1000283_pt1 | contig 57284 bp, 54 predicted proteins | sample 131447metaG_FD_185979 | JGI IMG/M metagenome (GOLD analysis project Ga0256829, IMG submission 185979) | Hydrothermal vent microbial communities from Lau Basin, Pacific Ocean - 131-447 | ecosystem: Environmental > Aquatic > Marine > Hydrothermal vents | place: Pacific Ocean: Lau Basin | collected...
ACCGCCTTCGGCTCGCCGCAGGATCGCGATGATCTGCGCCTCAGTGTATCTGCTTGTCTTCATTCGAAATCTCCTCGTTCATCTTGCCGAGAAAATTCTACTTTTGCAGCCCCTTAAATGCGGGGGGGATTACCCGGGCTTTTTGATGCCCCGGCTTTCGGTGTAGTATCCGAACCTCTTCGACATGATCGCGCTGAGCGTCCCTTTGGACTTTGAGCGCTCAATATGAGGAAACAGGCGACTCAGGCCCTGTTGGCGGCGAAGGGTAACGAGTTCTGGCAGGCCAATGTCAGTCAAGGCCCGATGCAGTGGAACGCTCCGAAAACCGTTGTCTGACTTCACTTCCTGCGAACCAATCTCGTTCTGGACCCGCACCGCCATGATCCCGGCGTCCGAGTAGAAGTCGTTCACCCTCAGTTGCAAAATTTCTTCCAGCCGCAAGCCCGCGTACATTGCGATAAGCGGGCACCAGAAAAGCGGCTCGTCTTGTTCTGCCAGCTCGTTTTGGAAGATTTCCGAGCCGAGTAGGGCGTAAATGTCTTCGCCCCAACCAACCCGTTCCACGCGCCGTTCGCTTCGCTTGCGCCGTTTGATCTCGGATGTGGTCAGCGTCCGCCCTTTGAACGGGTTCCCGTCAATCGCGCCGCTTTCGTGCGCATAGGCGAGGATTGCGTGCAATGCTTGCTGATGGCGCTTCATCGTTGTCGCGGACAGCCGCACGACACGGGCTGCGGCTGCGGCTTCTTCGATCTCACCGGGCGGCTTGCCCTCGCGTCGCAGCTTTTCAATCAGCTCATTGATCCCGATTGTGTCGTGCTCGTCGGCGTCTTCGATAAACTGGCGCGCGGTGCGCTTGTCCTTGGACGATTTTCCGAAGTTCTTCGGAAGTCTTTGAAGCCAATCGTTGAATTCGATGATTTCCTCTTTGCCGATATCGCACAGCGGCAGATCACCGACGATCTCAACGAACAATCGAACCGACGATTGCCAGTTGCGCAGCGAGGTCCGTTCGAAGTTCCGGCCCGTCGCGGCATCGGCTGTCTCATCTTCGCGCGCGAGCGTGTAGCCTTGGCAGCGAAGGGCCAGGTACTTATCGGCAAAGTCGGCAAACTTCTGGGTGCTGTTCTTTCGCGGCGCTGGCGCAGGCGATGACTTTGGTTCCAGCGCGGGCACCATTCCGATTTTTTGCGCCGCGTCCATTGCTTCTTTCAACGCAAGCGGGAAAGCGGCGTTGGCATCGGACGGGTCAAGGTTCAGCCGTTCGCAAGCGGCCAAATATTCCGACAATGTCGCACGGAAGGCATGTGTGTGCAGACCGAAATCAGCCACCACATAGTCGGCATAATAGTCATCGTTGGTTCGTGCGCCGTCACCGATATGGGCAAGGCGCGGGTGTTCCGGCTCGTTTTCTGGGTCGAAAAGTTCACCACATTTTGCCCAGTAGTCATCGCCGCGATCCTCCTCACAGGCGAGGGCATCGCGTTCTGCTTGGCACATTGCTTCCGCCTGTGGGCCATCTTCGACTTGTGGGGCTGGCTGCGCGTCCGCAAAGATCACCTTACCTTCGACACCGAGCGCCTTGCGCAAGTCCTGTTCCAAGATGCGATAGGCGCGCAGCTTGACCCCATCGGGGAAGCTGGACGCTGGCCCGTGGGCGATTTTCTCGATTAGAGAACGGAAATGCTTGGCCATAGTCATCGCTATGGCGTCCATCATGTCGGTATCAAATTCGTGTTCGTTCATCACTGCCTCGATCATCGCCCACGCACGCTCAAAATCCGCAGAGATGAAGGCACCGAGAATGCGGGCCTCTCTCTTGGAACGGGTGCGCAAGCTGACCGCCAAATGGCCGCGCGCTTGCAGGCTGGTACCATTGTCGCAACAAGGCACTGATATTTGGTTATTTTGTGATGGATGTATGACAATAACCGGATAGCGGCGGCGATACCACCACACGGCACCGCGTTTCGTCAGGTAAGCAATGCGTCCCATCTTTGGCTCCGACTCTTTGGGCGCAGTAAAAACCGCACTTTGGGGCACAGAGGGTTGAGAATGACGTTTCTAAGCAAAAAGCCCAGCTAAGTCACTGACTTTGCTGGGCTTTTTTGTGATTGGCTCCGGCGGTAGGGATCGAACCTACGACCAATTGATTAACAGTCAACTGCTCTACCGCTGAGCTACGCCGGAACATGGGGGCCGTATAGCAACCGGATTCGGAGAGGTCCAGAGGCTTTGTGACAAAAATTTAGGGAGAAGAGCATGTCGTTTAGGAGCGTGCGAATTTTGCGTCCGCATGCAATCTACCCACCGGCGCGACTTGGGATTTCTGCATCAAGTCGATAAGATGCGCGAGCACGTTGCGGCGGGCGGCGGGAAGAAGGTTCTGGGGAGTGTCGGCATAGACGCGGGCCGTGATTTCCGTTGTGTCAAGAGGCGCGTGGGAGAGGGTCTCTAGGATTGCCGTCTCGCGTGCCTTGCGATGCGCCACCAGCCAGTCAAGCCGGGCTTTGGGTTGCTCGATCGCGGCCCCATGACCGGGCAGGAAGCGCCGCGCCGACAGTCTGCCGAGCCGTTCGCAGGAACGCAGAAAGTCGGTCAGGTCGCCATCTGGCGGCGAGACCAGCGAGCTGGCCCAGCCCATCACCAGATCACCGGTCAACACGCTGTCGGCGATCTCGAAGCTCATGTGATTGCCGAAATGTCCCGGTGTCCAATGCGCGGTGATCTGCCAACCGTCACCTGTTATCCGCTCGCCGTCACAGAGCACCAAATCAGGGGTAAAATCCGCATCCACCCCTTCGCCACCGCCCATCAGCCCGCTCTGGGCAAGGTGCTGCATCATCGCGCTGCGCCCGGCCCGGGCATCGCCATAGGCGAGCACTGGCGCGCCAGTTTCGGCCGAGAGGCGTGCGGCGAGCGGCGAATGATCGAGATGCGCGTGGGTGACGAAAATGTGGCTCACGCTCTGGCCTGGAGCTATGGCATCCATGATCGCCGCAAGATGGGCCGGATTATCGGGGCCCGGGTCAATCACTGCAAGGCGCCCTGTGCCGACGAGATAGGTGTAGGTGCCCCAAAACGTCATGGGGGACGGGTTTGGCGCCAGAATGCGGCGAATATCCTGCCCGAGGTCCTCGGCGATGCCGGTGGGCGGGCTTTTTTCCTGGGTCGCTTGCATGGCTCTTCCTTCTGGCAGCACGCGCAGCTAGGTTTAGCCATGTCGCTGCGTTGGCTCAAACCCTATCTTCCGCGAAGCCTCTATGCTCGGGCGGTCTTGATCCTGCTGTTGCCGGTGATCACGCTGCTGTTGGTCGTATCGCTCGTGTTTGCCCAGAGGCTGTTTGACGACGTTACGCAGCAGATGGTCAAGACCGTGGCGCGCGAGGTGCGGCTGGTTCTGGACGAACCCGAGGGCAGTCCGGTGGCCGCAATGCTGGAAATCGACCGGCGGCGTGTGCCCGCATCCCAGATGCCAGAGGCCGATGACTATGATTGGTTCGACATTTCGGGCAGCGTGGTGGTCCGCGAACTGCGCAGCTATTTCGAGGATCTCGAGCGCGTTTCGCTGACCGACAATCAGTATGTCATGCTTTATTTTCAAAAGGATGGCGCGGTCACCGAGCTTGTATTCGACCGCCGCAGGGTCTCGGCGCGCCGACCCTACCAAGTGCTGCTCAATCTGGCCTTCTATGGCATCCTGATGACCGTTGTCTCTTATGTCTACATGCGAAAGCAGCTCAAGCCGATTACCCGCCTTGCAGAGGCCGCAGAGGCCTTTGGGCGCGGGCGGCATGTGCCTTATCGTGCGTCGGGCGCGCTAGAGGTGCGGGCGGCGGGCAATGCCTTTCTCGATATGCGGGCCCGATTGGAACGGCAGATGGAGCAGCGCACGCTGATGCTTTCGGGGGTAAGTCATGATCTCAGGACGCCACTGACCCGGCTGCGGCTGAGCCTTGCCATGCTGGAGGACGAGGAAGCGGCACCGATGCTGCGTGACGTGGTTGAAATGGAGCGCTTGCTGGACGGCTTTCTGGCCTTTGCGCGAGGTGCGCATGAGGGCGAGCCGGAGCCGGTTGATCCGATTGGCCTCGTGCGTCAGATTGTCGAAGACGCGCAACGGGCGCAGAACCCCGTGACCTTGATCGAAGCGCGGGGCGAAGGAACCGTGGCCTTGCGCGCCGAGAATATTCGACGGGCCGTAGAAAACCTGATCAACAATGCTGTGCGTTATGGCACGCAGGCAGAAGTTTCGGTCGTGATGACCGAAAAATCCTTGAGAATTAGGGTTGAGGATGACGGGCCGGGGATCCCTCCCGATAGTCGGGGTGACGCCATCAAGCCCTTTACGCGGCTCGAGCCGGCGCGCAATCAGAATCGCGGCATGGGCGTGGGATTGGGCCTGTCGATTGTGCTCGATGTGGCGCGGGCGCATGGCGGCACATTACGATTGGGAGAGAGCGCCCGTCTGGGCGGGCTCAGCGCGGATATCGTCATCGCGCGCTGAGGCACTTGGAAATTAAAATAAATCAGGTGCTTATCCGGCGCGTCTCTCGTCAAAGCTGAGTGCGATGAAGCTGGGAAGATGATCCCCAAGCCCCACGACACGCGGCCCGCCGCCATGATCCTGGCGCCCACGTCCTTCTCTTTGGCGCGGCGCATTTTCGTCATTGCGGTCGCGAGTTCTGTCCGGGCGGGCTTCATTTCGCTCTTGCCGAGGTTCGGGCGAGCGCTCGGACCGGCGTTCCTGTGGGCGTTCTGCCTGAGGGCTCGCTTCAACGGCCTGCTCGGCAGGTGCCTCGGGGGCCTTGCGAGCATTGGCGGGGCGCTCTTCGGATTTGCCACGGCTGACATTCCGCGTGCGGCGAGACTTGGTCGGGCGCTCGTCTGTGGCTTGCGGTTCTTCTGTTTCCGTCGTCGGCGGGGTGAAGGTCACGGGGCTTTCGACGCGCGGAATTTCCTTTTGAATCAATGCCTCTACACCGGCGAGATTCTTTTCGTCGCGCGGATTGCAGATCATCAGAGCCTTGCCGCTGCGACCGGCGCGACCGGTGCGGCCGATGCGATGGACGTAATCTTCGGCATGGCTGGGTACGTCGAAATTGAACACATGGCTGACCGCAGGCACATCAAGGCCACGCGCGGCCACGTCGGAGGCGATCAGAAAGCGCAGGGTGCCTGCGCGAAAGCCGTCGAGTGTGCGCGTGCGCTGGCTCTGATCGAGGTCGCCGTGAATGGGCGCCGCATCATAACCGTATTTTATCAAGGACTTGGCGACCACATCTACATCAATCTTGCGATTGCAGAAGATGATCGCATTGCTGCACGTGTCGCCTTCGCGGTCGATCAGGGCGCGCAGCAATCTGCGCTTTTCGCTATCGGCCTTGTCGCGGCGGGACGGTTTGAACATCACCACGCCCTGCTCGATGTTCTCGGAGGCGGTGGCCTGACGGGCAACTTCGACCCGGGCAGGGTTGGACAGGAAGGTATTGGTCACGCGCTCGATCTCGGGGGCCATGGTGGCCGAGAAGAAAAGCGTCTGGCGGGTGAACGGGGTCAGGCTGAAAATCCGTTCAATATCAGGGATAAAGCCCATGTCGAGCATGCGATCGGCCTCGTCCACGACCATGATCTGCACGCCGGTCAGCAAGAGCTTGCCGCGCTCGAAATGGTCGAGCAGACGACCCGGGGTGGCAATCAGAACGTCAACGCCCTTGTCGATCAGCTTGTCCTGCTCCTTGAAGCTGACGCCGCCGATGAGCAATGCCTTTGTGAGCTTCAAGTGCTTGGAATATGTATCAAAATTCTCGGCTACCTGAGCGGCCAGTTCGCGCGTGGGGCACAGAACGAGGCTGCGTGGCATCCGGGCGCGGGCGCGGCCGCGCGAGAGAAGCGAGAGCATCGGAAGGGTGAAACTGGCGGTCTTGCCAGTGCCGGTTTGAGCGATCCCGAGAACGTCGCGCCCTTCGAGGGCGTGGGGGATGGCTTCGGCCTGAATGGGGGTTGGCGTTTCGTAGCCGGCCTCTTCTATGGCTTTCAACACCTTGGGATTCAGGTTCAGATCGGAAAATTTTGTCATGTGTATCCGTAGTTTACGGACACAATCCTGGCCCGTACGTCTAATGCGGGTTCGGGCCCCTCATGGGCCTGTGGTTCTCCACATGGATGACCCGCTGCGCAGCGTTTACCTGAGAACGCGGTCAGCGTCAATGCACAGCGGATTCTTGGTAACAATGCCAAGGGTGCGCGCCAGGATTATGCTGCGTTTGGAGCCACTTACGTGTGTTTCGGAAAGTGGCGCAGGCGCTTGGCCTCAAGGTCGAGAGAGATGCGGTGCAGATGCCCGAAAGAGGCCAGCCGTTCCTGCAACTCCGGGGTGGCGGTGCAGACCTCGGTGAAGAAGCGGTGCAGGGCGGTTTCCCCGCCGTCCTCTTCGAGCATTTGAAAAAACTCATGCATATTAAAGGCATAGCCGTCGGAATGGGGCGCGGGTTTCAGCTCGGCACGATAGGAGCCCATGCTGAGCCGGTAGCGATAGGCGGCGAGCCAATGCTCCCATGTATCGGCGTGGTGATGGCAGAGGTATAGTTCATGTAATTCCTCAGCTTTGTCGTCCATCTGTTTGTTTATAAAGGCATTGTGGATGCGTAGAGTGATGTCGGGAAGGCCGGTGCGGACAAAGACCTTGCCCGCCACATGGCTGAGAAACCCGCCATTCAGATAGGGGCCGTAGCTGGGATAAATGGCGTTGGTTTGCGCCCGCCTTTCGGCCTGAGAGAGGGCGCAGGACTTGTAAGCTCTGTAAGGTTCGGCGCAGGTTTTGTAAGGTTCGGCGGCCAGTGCCTCGATCGGGCGGACGCGGGCGCTGATGCGGTTCGGCGCGACCTGTGACAGGCGGTCGGCGACGGTCATTTCGGACCAGAGGAATTCGTCCACGTCGATATGCGCGAGCCAATCGACCTGGGCCCGCCGGTTGAGGCAATGGGTGGCGTTGAGGGTCTGGCGGGACTGATGCTTGTCAGGGCGTCCCTTGCGTGACCGTCGCCGCCAATAGTCCTCGTCACAGAGGATGACGCGGCATTTGGGGTGGGCGCGCAGGGCGGCTTCGGCCTGCGGGTCGGGGGCATCAAGATAGACATGCACGCGGTGGGCGCCCAGATCGAGATGATGGGCGGCAAAGTTGAGCGTGTCGCGGGTGGGGGCCTTGATCGTGGCGACCACGCCCCAGGTGGGTGATGCGTTCATGGGCGCAGGATGCGGTCAAGCCGCAGGGCGCGCAAGGGGCGTCAGTCGAACTTGCGCGAGGGGGCCAGAACGGTGGCTTCGCCGATCAGAACCTTCTTGCCATTCACCAGGCACCGGCAATCGAGTTGCACGCGGCGCTTGCCATGGTCGATGCCGATCACTTCGACCTCGGCATGGACCATGTCGCCGGGGCGGACAGGGGCGAGGAACTTGAGGGTCTGGCCCATGTAGACGGTGCCATGCCCCGGCAGTTGCTCGCCGATCACGGCAGAGATGAGGCCCGCAGTCAGCATGCCGTGGGCGATGCGCCCCTCGAAAATGGTGTCCTGCGCGTAGTCGTCATCGAGATGCACCGGGTTGCGGTCGGTCGAGACCTCGGCAAACAGCTCGATGTCGCGGTCGGTCACGACTTTGCGCAGATGGCGGGTCATGCCCATCTCGATGTCTTCGATGCAGATCGTGCCGCGCGGCATATTGTCCAACATTCGCCCCTCCGGTGGGTTTGGTGGGTAATTATCGGGCGATATTTTGGCCCATGTTGGAATTTTATTACTTTGCGGTTGCAGAAAAATCAAGCGCTTTCTGTCATCGGAGGAAACCGATCGTGTAGGTGGGAGAGGCGTTTTCCTTTGAAAGATAAGCAGTTAGTGCCGCCTCGTCGGGTTGGTGCGACGTTTTGGTCTCATTGGCTGCAAGCCCGCCCGAGATGAAGAGGGAATCGATATCCTCGCCCATGGCGCCCGCCACATCGGTATGCACCCCGTCACCGATGGCGAGGATGCGGGTCTTGTCGACATCGCGGCCAAGCGACAGCAGGCGGCGGCGGGCGAGGTCGTAGATGGGCGGATGCGGTTTGCCGAAATAGAGGCTTTCCCCGCCCATTTCGGTGTAGAGGCGCGCGAGCGCGCCCGCGCACCATTCCCGCACCTCGCCGCGATCCACCACGATGTCGGGATTGGCGCAGAGGAGTTTCAGGCCCTTTTGCTTGGCATAGAGAAACTGTGGACGCAGGTCGGCGGGATCGGAATGGGGATCGAAAGGGCCGATGCAAACAATGCCTTCGGCCTCTTCCAGCGGAACGCGGGTGATCGGCACGGGGTTCTCGATCAGGTGAAGCGGATCGAAAAAGCGGTCATCGAAGGGTTGGCCAATGAACCAGACCTTTTCACCGACGACGCCCTGAAACATCGCGGCGCGGGCGCTGTCGCCAGAGGTGGCGATGGTATCCCAGGCGTCGCGGGGCACGCCAAAGCCGTCGAGCTGCTTTTCCACGCCGCCGCGCGCGCGGGGCGAATTGGTGACAAGCACCACGGTGCCGCCCTGCGCGCGATAGGATTTAAGGGCGGCCACCGCATCGGGCAGGGCGCGCACGCCGTCATGCACACAGCCCCAGAGATCGACAAAGAGCGCGTCATACTTGTCGGAAATGTCGGCGAGGGCGGTGATGAGGCGGGTCATTTGCGGCTCCTGTACTGGCTTTGGCGCAGATATGGCAGGGGTGCCGCCGTTTGGCCAGCGGCGGAATCGAGTATTTGGGCCAAGAAGAAGCGGGCGTGGTTCAGTGGCCGTGCGGACGCACGATGTGGTAATCGCCGCTGAGATAGGTCAGCGGTTTTTGCCCGGCATTGGTAAGCGCCGTCACGGTGCCAATGCAGATGGCGTGGCTGCCGTGGATGATCCGGTCGGTGAGCTGGCAGGAAAAGGCGGTCGCACGCGGCAGTACCGGGCCTTCGGGGCGGGGCGTGATTGGCAGACCATCAAACCTGGCGGCGGGATTGTCCGGCGAGGGGCCGGCAAAGGCGCGTGCCACCTCGACGGCATCCTCGGCCAAGACATTGACGCAGAAAGCGCCATTCTCGATCACCGCGCGGGCGATGCGGCTGTCGGTGCGCAGGCACACCAGCACCGAGGGTGGATCGGCAGAGAGCGAGGAAAAGGCGCTGACCGTGGCCCCGGCGCGGCCGGCCAGCCCGTCGGTGGTGACAACCGTCACGGTGGCCGCGACCTGCCGCATGGCGGCTAGAAAGGCGTCGCGGTCTACGCTGCGTGTGTCTGAGGTCACGGGTGCTGCTCCTGCTGGGGGCGGACCCTTTGGGTAGCCCCGAATTGTGGCGGGGTAAAGGAAATCCCGATCCGAGCGCGCAGGTAGCTTGGTTCCCGGGCGTTTCAAACGTGGTGGAGAAGAAAAAACCACGCAGGCCGGGCCTGCGTGGTCAGGGGGACGGTTGATCCGTCCTTGTGGTCTATTTCGTGATGATCTCTGGTCCCATCACCGCATTGGGCAGCGCGGTCGAGATCCATGGCACATAGGTGACGATGATCAGGAACACGAAGAGCACGGCGAGGAAGGGCAGGGCCGCACGCACCACCGCCATCATCGGCATGCCCGCCACACCGGAGGTCACGAAGAGATTGAGGCCGACGGGGGGCGTGATCATGCCGATTTCCATGTTCACCACCATGATGATGCCAAGATGAATGGGGTCGATGCCCAGTTCGATGGCGATGGGGAAGACCAGCGGCGCGACGATCACAAGAAGGCCCGACGGTTCCATGAACTGTCCGCCGATGAGCAGGATCACGTTCACCACGATGAGGAAGGTCACGGGCCCGAGCCCCGCGCCGAGCATGGCGTTGGCGATATGCTGGGGGATCTGTTCCTCGGTCAGCACATGCTTGAGGATGAGCGCGTTGGCGATCACGAACATCAGCATCACGGTCAGTTTGCCCGCGTCGAGCAGCGTCTTGCGGGTGTCGCGGTGGAAAAAGGCCGTGATGAGCGCCGTGGGGCGCTGATAGAGCGCCAGCGGGGCCTGGCCGTCGCCGCGTGCCAGCGGCCCCATGTCACGATAGACGAAGGAGGCCACGAGGAAGGCATAGACCGCGGCCACGGCTGCTGCCTCGGTCGGGGTGAAGATGGCGCCCGTGACGCCGGGGATGCCGTAGATCCCGACCATGATGATGACGATCAGGAAGAGGCCCCAGAACGCCTCGCGGAAGCTGTCGAGCATTTCTCCGACGCCGCGCCATTCGCCCTTGGGCATGTTCTTGAACTTGGCGATGACATAGATGGTGACCATCAGCATCGTGCCCGCGAGCAGGCCCGGCAGGACGCCCGCCAGGAACATTCGTCCCACGGAAACATCGGTGGCGCTGGCATAGACCACCATCACGATGGACGGGGGAATGAGGATGCCGAGCGTGCCTGCGTTACAGATCACACCGGCCGCGAATTCCTTGGTATAGCCCAACTGGCGCATCGCCGCGATGACGATGGTGCCGATGGCCACCACCGTGGCGGGGGACGAGCCCGAGAGGGCCGCGAACATCATGCAGGCCAGCACGCCTGCGATGGCCATGCCGCCGGGCAGGTGCCCCACGCAGGCGATGGCAAAGCGGATGATGCGTTGCGCCACGCCGCCGGTCGACATGAAGGACGAGGCCAGCACGAAGAAGGGAATGGCCAGCAGCGTGAAATGCCCGACGAACGCGTTGAGCAGCGTGCCCGCGATGGAGGCCAGCGACGTGTCGGAATATATCAGCATGAAGATCGTGGAACTGAGCCCGAGCGAGATGGCGATCGGCACGCCGATCAGCATGAGGCCCACGACCATGGAAAAGAGCAGGACGACGTCCATCAGTTTTGTCCCCCTTGGGCGTTACGGGCTTCGGCCGCGCGCAGTTGTTCGATCTCGTCCTCGACCTCGTGGCTGGCGATCAGGCGATCGCTCTTGCCGCTCCAGATGGCGAGGGCGACCTGGGTAAAGCGCAGCACCAGAAGGAAAGCCGAGAGCGGCAGAACGAGATAGGGCACCACCTTGGGCAATTTCTCGTAAGGGTCGCCGTAGTTGATCAGGTCTTCGAGAAAGCGCAACACGGCCAGCATGGGCACGTCCTGCACCTCGTAAAAGCTCTGGGAGCGGGCGGAGGTGTCGAACCCGGTCGGGAACCAGCGGCCGGAGGTGGGGGGCAGATCGGCAAAGACGGCCCAGTAATCGTAGCACCCCTTGAGCAAGAGCAGCGAGAAGAAGAGGCAGGCCCCGACCGCCAGCAGCCCCACGAGCCGGCGCGCGGGGGCGGAGAGCAGGTTGATGACTGCGTCCACGCCCAGATGCGCGTGTTTCTTGACCGCGTAGGAGGCGCCCAGAAGAACCAGCCAGCCGAACATGAACACGGTCAGTTCGAGCGCCCAGAGGATATTCGTGTTGAACACATATCGGGCGATGACATTGGCGAAGGTCAGCAATGTCATCATCCCCAGGAGAGCGGCGATCACCGTCTCCTCGATATGGTCGATTAGCCCAGTCTTGTGCTGCATCGTCCCATTCCCAGATTTTGTGATTGATTGCGGGCTGCAGGACGGGCGGTTTCCGTGGAAATCCGCCCGCTGCACCCAATGGCCCGCCCGAACAGGGGCGGGCCGCACCGTTAAAGCCGGATCAGCTGCTGGAGTTTGCCGCTACGGCAGCGTCGATGTTTTCCTGACCCACGTCTTCTTTGAACTTGTCCCAGACGGGGTTCATCGCCTCGACCCACTTGGCGCGCTGTTCGGGGGTCAATTGGCGCACAACGCCACCGGCGTCGATGATGGCTTGTTTGGCCTCTTCGTCGACCTTGGTGGATTCGGCGTTGCGGACTTCGGTCACTTCCTTGACGATGGTCAGGAACTGGTCGCGCACATCGGCGTCAAGGCTGTCGAGGAAATCGACGCTGGTCACGACGAGATAGTCGATGATGCCGTGGTTGGTCTCGGTGGTGCCGTCCTGCACCTCGAAGAACTTTTGCCCGTAGATATTGGACCAGGTGTTTTCCTGACCATCCACAACGCCCTGTTGCAGCGCGCCGTAGACCTCGGAGAAGGCCATTTTCTGCGGGCTGCCGCCGATGGCTTCCATCTGGGCCACGAGCACGTCAGAGGATTGCACGCGGAACTTGAGGCCATTGGCGTCCGACGGATCGAGGAGGGGTTTGTTGGCCGACATCTGCTTCATGCCGTTGTGCCAGTAGGCGAGACCCTGGAGGCCGCGACGCTGCATCGAATCGAGCATGGCCTGGCCGGTTTCGGAGGCCTGGAAGCGGTCAACCGCCGCGACATCGGTGAAGAGGAAGGGCAGGTCGAAGAGGCGGAACTGCTTCGTGAACTTCTCGAATTTCGAGAGAGAGGGCGCGGCCAGTTGCACATCGCCCTGAAGCATCGCCTCAAGCACCTTGTCATCGTCATAGAGGGTGGAGTTGGGGAACACCTCCATGCACATCTTGCCGTTCATCTCCTCGTTGACGCGCGTTTGCAGCAAGGAGGCGGCGATGCCCTTGGGGTGTTTGTCGGTGTTGGTGACGTGGCTGAACTTGACGACGATTTCGCCGTCGTCGCATGCGGCCATTGCGGCGCCCGCGCCAACGGTCAGAGCCAGTGCCGAGACGGCAGCGGTCAGGAATTTCATGTGGGTCTCCTCCCAAGTCAAACTGTTTTGGACTGCGCCCGGAGCGGGCGCGGTGCTGACAAAGTGAGAGAAAGCGGAGTTCCGCTCAAGACTTTGTGCAATCTCTGTGCGGGATGCCTGATTTGTGACGGATTTACAGAGGCTTGCGCGGCGTTTTCAGGATAGCGGGTTTGCGCCTGCTGCATGGCTTGTGCGAAATCCCGCACGGGCTTTGGCGGGCTTGTGCGGAAATTCGCACAAACCGGCGTGCGCCTAGCGCCGGTAATCCTCGGGGCGAATCCCGTAGCGGGCGAGCTTGTCGTAGAAGGTCTTGCGCGGGAGTTTGAGCGCCTCGGCGGCCTGTGCCGCGCGCCCGTTCTGCCGCCCCAGGGCCGCGATCAGGAGCGAGCGCTCGACCCGCGCCATCTGTTCGGCAAGGCCCAGTTCCGCCGCTTCGGCGGCGCTGTCGGGCATCCCCAGCACGAAGCGCATGGCCGCCGACATGAGCGAGCGGGCATTGCCGGGCCAATCCTGCGCCATGAGGGCGGCGAGATGGTCGGGGCCGATCTCGGGCGCGGACAGCCCGGCCTGTTCGGCGGCCTGCGCGACGTAGTGGCGAAACAGGACGGGAATATCCTCGGGACGCTCGGAGAGGGCGGGGATGCGCACGCGCATGACTTCGAGCCGGTAGTAGAGATCGGCGTTGAAGCGGCCCGTGCGCGCCGCCTCTTCGAGATCGGCGGTGCTGCCGGCGATGAGCCGGGTTTCGGAGCCGGATTCGATGCGGTCGAGAAGGGCGTATTGGCTGTCCATCGGCAAGGCGAGGATTTCATCGAGAAAGAGCGAGCCGCCATGCGCGGCCAGGAGGGCCGCGTCCAGCGCCGGAGGATCGAGCCGGGCGGCGGCGCGTTTGACAAAGGGGCCACTGGCGCGGGGCGACATGAGGTGAATGACCTCTGCCACCTTGGACACGCCCGCGCCGGGGGGGCCGATCACCAGCGTTTCGGTGCCCGCGCGGGCCGCCTGGCGCACGGTCTGGCGCATGTCCTCGGCCACGCGCGAGGTGCCAAACAGCATCCGCGCCGCCGGATCGCCGGTTTCGAGCTGGGCCTTGAGGCGGCGGTTTTCGAGCACCAGCGCGCGGTTTTTCAGCGCCCGGTCGAGGACCGGGATCAGGGCATCGGGCGCGCAGGGCTTTTCGAGGAAATCGAAGGCCCCTTGCCCCATCGCCTTGACCGCCATGGGAATATCGCCTTCGCCGGTCAGGAGGATCACCGGCAATTCATCGTCAAGCGCGCGGGTATGGGCCAGAAGGTGAAAGCCGTCGCGCCCCGGCATGCGGATGTCCGACAGGATCACGCCCGCGAAATCGCGGCTGATGTGATCCTTGGCCTCGATAAAGGAGCCAGCGGCGCGCACGGTGTATTCGGCCAGTTCCAGCGTCTGGCTGAGCGCCTCGCGCACGGGCCTGTCATCATCGACCACGAGGACATTGCGGATCATGCGGCACCTTTTTCCTGAGCGTCCGGATCTTGCCATGGTTCCAGCGCCACGGTGAATTCGGCCCCGGTGCCGGTGTTGCGGCCTGTGATCTTGCCACCAAAGCTCTGGACGAGACCGTAGGAGATCGAGAGGCCAAGGCCCATGCCCTCGCCGTCGCCCACGAGTTTGGTGGAATAGAAGGGATCGAAGATCTTTTCGGGCTCTTCGATGCCGGGGCCAGTGTCGCGCAGGCAGAGCGTGACGGGGGAACCGGGCGTGAGGCTGATGGTGAGGCGTTTGTCGGTGCTTTTGGCCATGGCATCGGCGGCATTGGTGATGAGATTGACCATGACCTGACCCAGACGCACCTCGCCGCCGCGCACCCAGACGGGGCCGGGGGGCGGTTGCCAGTCGAGGGTGATGGAATCGTTGGCAAGGCGTGCGCCGGTCATTTCGAGCGCCGTGTCGGTCACGCGGGCCATGTCGACCCGTCCCATCGGTTCGTTTTCATTGCGCACAAAGGCGCGCAGGTTGCGGATGATGCGGCTCATGCGGTGGGCCATCTCGTCGATGCGGCTGAGGTTCTCGGCGGCGCGCTCAGGCTCGCCACGTTGCAGGAACGCGCCGCCATTGGCGGCGAATTGACGAATTGCCATGAGGGGTTGGTTGAGTTCGTGGCTGATGCCGGCACTCATCTTGCCAAGCGCGCTGAGTTTGCCCGCCTGCACGAGTTCGGCCTGTGCGCGCTTGAGCGCGGCCTCGGCCTCTTTGCGCTCGCGAATCTCGTGGCGCAGGGCGAGGTTGGTGCGGGTGAGGGTGGCGGTGCGGTCGGCGACGCGGCTCTCGAGCAGGGCATTGGCGCGCGCCAGCGTGCGGCGGCGTTCCTGTGCGAGAAAGAGCAACGTGCCAAAAAAGAGCAGCACGCCCGCCACGGCGCCTGCCTGAAGCCCGGCGATGCGGCGGGCGGGGGCCACGTTGACGAGCGCCGCGCCCGTCATGCCGATGCGCGGCAGGCTCTGGCTGATTTGCAGCGCGCGGCGGGGCAGGTAGGGGCCGAGGTCAATCTGCCAGATGTCGTACCCGGCTGTCTGGCTGAGGCCAAAGGGGATGGGCGTGCCCCCCGGCGGAATGAGCACCGTGTCTTGCGGCACCTTGCGCCAGCCCAGGAGTTCGGAGCGGTTGGAGAGAAAGACGCGCCCCTGATCATCCATCAGGAACACCGCCGTTTGCAGCCCGCGCCAGCCGAATTCGACCGCTTCGGCATCGGCAATGGCGATGAGCGCGCCGCGCACCTTGCCATCGGGGCCAAAGGAGGGCGCAGCAAATTGAAAGCGCCGTTCGGAGGCGTCGGCGCTCATGCTGTGACCGGTGCCAAGCGCGCCGTCCATGGCGCGCAGGAACGGGGCGGAATTGACGAGGCCCTCGGGCAGGCGCGCGCCGGTGCCCGCGAGCAGGTTGCCGCGCCGGTCGACGTAATAGAGCCCTGTCGCGCCGGTGCGGTCGGCGGAGGCGGTCAAAAGCCGGCGGGCGGCGGAATCCTGATGCCGGGTGTCGGGGCGATTGAGGGCGGTCAAGGTGGGATGATCGGCCAGCGCCACCGCCTGATCGCGGTAGCGTTGCAGGTCCGACACGAGGCCGCCCAGCACCAGCGCCATATCGGCACTGCCGCGCCGCTCGAGATCCGAAAGCGCCGCGCGGTAGCCATAGTGCCAGAGCGCGCCGGTGATCAGCCCCACGGCCAGCAGAAAGGGGGTGATGATCACGAAAAGAGGAGACTTGGGCAACATGGTGTCAATCTATCAGCGCCTTCGCGCCCTTGGCCAGTGGCAAAGCCAGAGGTCAGGCGCGGCCCGCATCCGAGGACAGCATGATCGGTGAGATGCCAAGGCGGGTCAGCGCGGTTTCCCACTTGGCGGGGTTGGGCGTGTCGAACACCACCGATACATCGGCGTTGCAGGTCAGCCAGCCGTTTTGCGCCAATTCGGATTCGAGCTGTCCCGGCCCCCATCCCGCATAGCCAAGCGCCAGAAGCGCGCGCTCGGGGCCAGTGCCGCGCGCCAGGTCCTCCAGAATGTCGAGCGTGGCGGTCATGGCGAAGTCGTCGTTCACCTTGAGCGAGGTCAGGGTGGACTGATAGTTCCTGTCATGGAGCACGAATCCGCGCCCATGTTCGACCGGGCCGCCGAAATGCACCGGTAAATTGCGGGTTTGGCCGGTTGCTGCAATCGAGAGTTGTTCAAGCAGGTCGCGCAGCCGAAGATCGCTGGTGGGCTTGTTGATGATCAGCCCCATCGCGCCATCGGCCGAATGAGCGCAGAGAAGCACGACCGAATGGGCAAAGCGCGGATCCCCCATGCCGGGCATGGCTATGAGCAATTTGCCTGTCAGATCCATATCTTGGCTGATTTCGGTCACGGGTGGTCCCTGTGCTGTTCTCTCTTGAAAATGGGGGGCGCGGGCCGGGGGTGCAAGCGGTCTCTTCAACCTTTGGCAAGAATTCTCGCCGGATTGTGAGTTGGCATTCGCCGCGGAATGGCCCATGTCAGCGGCATGATACAGGTTTTGCGCACGATTTTTCTGGCCGCTCTCTCGGTTCTGGTGCCCGTCACGGGCGCGCGGGCGCAAGAGGATATGGTCGCGGTCAGCATCGTCAACGGCTGGCAGATGGCCGATGGCAGCCATGTGGCGGCGTTGAAATTCGTGCTGGCGGACGGGTGGAAAACCTATTGGCGTGCGCCGGGTGAGGCGGGGATTCCGCCGCAGTTCGTTTGGCGCGGATCGCGAAACCTGGCACGGGCCGAGATCGAATGGCCAACGCCGAAACAGACCATGACCAATGGCATGCGCACGATCGGTTATGAGCATGTGCTGGTCCTGCCGCTGCGTCTGACGCCGGAGCGCGTGGGCCAGCCGATCACGCTGAGCGTCGATATGGAAATCGGGGTATGCAGCGATATTTGCGTGCCGGTGTCACTGACGGTGACGCAACCGCTGGATGGCGGGCAGCGGCGGCCTGATCCGCAGATTGCCGCCGCACTGGCCGCGCGCCCCTATACCCAGGCAGAGGCCGGTGTCGGGCGGGTGGCGTGCAAGGTCTCGCCCATCGAGGGTGGCGGCGTGCATCTGGTGGCGGAGGTCGATGTCGCGGCGATGGGGGCGCAGGAGATGGTTGTGGTCGAGACCGGCAATCCCGCGCTCTGGGTTACGCAAGCCGAGAGCGTGCGGCAGGGCAACCGTCTGCGTGCCGAAGCCGAGATCTTTCATGCCGAGGGGCGGGGCTTCATGCTTGATCGTGGCGGGCTGCGGCTGACGATCCTGAGCACTGGCGATGCGGTTGATATCCGGGGTTGTCCGGCGGGGTAGCGCGGGCCTTTGGCGGGTGAGGGGCCGTGCGTGCCTGTCAGGTAGACCTGCGCAGGCATCTTAGAGTATCCGTTGCTCCTGATTGGGGTCACATCGGCCCGAGGCCCGGCGCTGTCTTGGCGAGGGCCGGGGTCAAGCCCGGGACAGGTGTATTTCAGATAGGACGCACCATGCGCTAGACCGAGCGGGCGCGCAGCGGTCGGCCATCGGGCAGCGAGATATTGGCCACCTGTTCGGAAATCGGATCATTGACGAGGGGATGCGCCTGGGCGCGGAAATCCTCGGGGTTGCGCATTTTCTGCCAGCGGTTGCCGACATAGACCTCGAGCCCGGAAAAGGCGGCCTTGTAGCCCATCTTGGGGCTGCCGGGCACCCAATAGCCGAGGTAGACGTAAGGCAGGTCATTCTCGCGGGCGATGTCGATGTGATCGAGGATCACATAGGTGCCGAGCGAGGCGCTGATCCGGTCGGGGTCGTAAAAGGAATAGACCATGCTGACCCCGTCATCGAGGATATCGGTCAGGCAGACGGCGGTCAGCGCGCCGCTTTCGGCGTCGGCATATTCCACGACGCGGGTGCGGATGGGGGTTTCCTCGACCATGGCGGCGAATTCGAACGTGTCCATATCGGCCATGCCGCCGGTCGCGTGGCGGCATTCGAGATAGCGGCGAAACAGGCTGTATTGTTCCTCGGTCGCCCAGGGCGAGGTGGCCCGCCGCTTGAGGCCCGCGTTGCGGCGCAGGGTGCGGCGCTGGCTCTTGGAGGGGGTGAATTCGGCCACGTTGATGCGCGCCGAGAGACAGGCGGCGCAATCGGCGCAGGAGGGGCGGTAGAGCACGTTCTGCGAGCGGCGAAAGCCCTGTTTCGACAGCCCGTCATTGAGGCGCTGCGCACCTTCGCCTTGCAGCGCGGTAAAGAGCTTGCGCTCCATACGGCCCGGCAGATAGGGGCAGGGTTGCGGCGCCGTCACATAGAACTGGGGCGCGATGGGAAGGGTATGCCGCATGGTTGATCCGAACTCTCTCTTGGGCGGACGATAACAACGATAAAGCGCCCCGCCAAGAGGCTTGTCATGGGGGCGTTACATGGCGGCGCGGCGGTTGATCGCAACGCAGCCCATCACCCGGTCGGTCAGGCCCTGCGCACGTTCGCCCGTGAGCATGAGCACGATCGAGATGACCTGAAGGATCGGGATGGCCAGCGACACGGTAAAGCCCAGCGTGTGCAGGAAAGCCTGAGACAAATCAAACCGCACGCCGGTCGCATCGCGGAATTCGATGGCCGCAAGCCGCATGCCCCAGGTGGCCGAGCCGTTGGCGAGGGTCACGACCCGGTAGGCAAACCCCACCACGGTCATCAGGATGGGAAAGAAGAAAATCCCGGTGAAGGCGGTCAAGGGCACGATGAGAAGGCTGAGACCGATGATCACGACCGTATCGACGACAAAGGCCAGGAGCCGCTTGAGCGGCACATCGGCATAGAACTCCGGCTGGGTGTCGGGATTGGGCAGGCGCCAGCTTGTGTCGGTCATGGTCTTTGTCCTTGTTGCGCCCTCAAGGTTGGGGGCGCGGGCGGGCATTGCAAGGGTCAGGCGGTGAATTCCGCAAGGGTCGCGCCGGAAATCTCGAGGAGGCGCGCGGGATCAATGCCGAAGAGATGCCGGGGCGTGCCTGCGGCGGCCCAGACCGTCGGAAAGGTCAGAAGGTGCGGATCGAAGAAAGCGCGCGGCGGGGTGAGATGGCCCAAGGGGGCCACGCCGCCGATGGCAAAGCCGGTCTGCGCGCGGATGAGGGCGGCATCGGCCTTGCCCAGCGGTTCCCCTGCCAGCGCCGAGGCGCGGGTATCATCGACACGGTTTGCGCCGGAGGTCACAAAGAGCAGCGCCGCGCCGCTGGTTTCGCCGCGAAACATGATGGATTTGGCGATTTGCGCGATGGTGCAGCCCACGAGGTCGGCCGCCATTTGCGCCGTGGTGGCATCCCCGATCTCTTGTGGGGTGATGTCGAGCCCCGCTGTTTGCAGGGCCAAGGTCACACGTCTGAGGCTCTTGCTCATGATCTTCTCCGATTTTTTCACAGTATTTCAGGCGCGTGGGGCATTGACCAGCCTCGCGCGGCTTGTATCACTCGGGACATGAATTTTCTTGATCGCCTCACCCGCTTGCCGCGCGCCTTTGATCCAGCCGAGGGAGAGGAGGCGCGTGCTGTCTTGCCCGGTCTTGACCCCAGGCTGTCGGATCTGCTGGCGGGGGCGGCAGGGTGCAGCCCGTTTCTGAAATCGCTGATCCTGCAAGAGGCGGCGTGGCTGGGGGGGGCGTTTGACGATCCCGAGGCGGCCTTGGCCGATCTCGTCGAGGCGTTGAAGGAGACCCCGGCCGAGCGTCTGGGCTCTGCGCTGCGCGAGGGCAAGCGGCGCGTGGCGTTGATTGCCGGGCTGGCCGATCTGGGCGGCGTCTGGCCGCTGGAAGAGGTTACGGGGCATCTGACGGAGTTTGCCGATCTGGCCTGTGATCTGGCGCTGAAAGCGGCGCTGGCGGCAGAGATCAAGCGCGGCAAGCTGCCGGGGATGACCGAGGCGGAAATCGCCACGGGGGCCGGCATGGTGGTGCTGGCCATGGGCAAGATGGGCGCGCATGAGCTGAATTACAGCTCTGACATCGACCTTATCTGCCTCTTTGACGAAACGCGGCTGGCGCGCGAGGATTTCCACGAGGCGCGCGCCGCCTATGTGCGGGCCACGCGCAAGATGTCGGCGATGCTGAATGATCGCACCGCCGAGGGCTATGTGTTTCGCACCGATCTGCGGTTGCGCCCGGATTCGGGGGTGACACCCGTCTGTATGGCGATGGCCGCCGCCGAGACCTATTACGAGAGCCTGGGGCGCACATGGGAACGCGCGGCCTATATCAAGGCGCGGCCCTGCGCGGGGGATCTGGCGGCGGGCGAGCGGTTCTTGGCCACGCTCAAGCCCTTTGTCTGGCGCAAGCATCTGGATTTTGCCGCCATCGAGGATGCCCATAACATGCGGCTCGCCATTCGCGAGCACAAGGGTCTGGGCGGATCGCTCTGCCTTGAGGGGCACAACATGAAGCTGGGGCGCGGCGGGATCCGCGAGATCGAGTTCTTTACCCAGACCCGGCAGTTGATCGCGGGCGGGCGCGATGCCGATCTGCGGGTGCGTGGCACGGTCGCGGGGTTGGCACGGCTGGCGGAAAAGGGGTGGGTGCCCGAGGCGGCGGCAGAAACGCTGACCGGGCATTATCGTTTTCACCGCGAGGTCGAACACCGGGTGCAGATGTTGCGCGATGCGCAGACCCATTTGCTGCCCAATTCGGCAGAGGAGTTTGACCGGCTGGCGGCCTTCATGGGCCGTGACACGTCCGAGTTGCGCGCCGAGATCGTGGCGCGGCTGACCGAGGTGCATGATCTGATCGAAGGGTTTTTCCGCCCCGAAGAGGCACCGGCGACACCAGAGGCGGCCGAGGCGCTGAATGGCGATGTGATTGCCCGCTGGCCGAGTTACCCGGCGCTGCGGTCGGATCGGGCGGTGCAGATCTTCAAGCGGTTGAAGCCTGATATTCTGGGGCGGCTGGCGCGCACCGCGCATCCCAACGAGGCGCTGTTGGCGTTTGACGGGTTTCTGGCAGGGTTGCCCGCCGGGGTGCAGGTGTTTTCGCTGTTCGAGGCCAATCCGCAGTTGATTGATCTGCTGGTCGATATTGTCGGCACGGCGCCCGCGCTGGCCGCGCATCTGTCGCGCAATGCGGGGGTGTTCGACGCTGTGATCGCGGGGGATTTCTTTGCCGATTGGCCGGGGCAGGCGGCGCTTGAGGCGGATCTCGTGGCGCGGATGGCGGCGGAGACCGATTACGAGCGCGCGCTCGATGCGGCGCGGCGCTGGCGCAAGGAGTGGCATTTCCGGATCGGGGTGCATCATCTGCGCGGGTTGACGGGGGCCGACCGGGCGGCGGCGCAATATGCCGATCTGGCGGGTGCTGCGATTACGGGCATCTGGCCGATGGTTCTGGCGCAATTCGCGGAGAAGCATGGTGCGCCCCCGGGGCGTGGTGCCGTGGTGCTGGGCATGGGATCGCTGGGCGCGGCGCGGCTCAATGCCGGGTCGGATCTTGATCTCATCGTGATCTATGACGCGGGCGAGGCTGAAAGCTCGGATGGGCGCAGACCCTTGGCCGCACGGCCCTATTATGCGCGCCTCACACAGGCGATGATCACGGCGCTGACGGCACCCATGGCCGAGGGGCGGCTCTACGAGGTGGATATGCGGCTGCGCCCATCGGGCAATCAGGGGCCGGTGGCGACGAGTTGGCCGAGTTTCCAGAGCTATCAGCAGGAGGAGGCCTGGACCTGGGAGCATCTGGCGCTGACACGGGCGCGGGTGATCACGGGCGAGGCAGGGCTGGCGCGGGATGTCGAGGCATTCCGCGAGCGGTTGATTGCCGAGAAGGGTGACCCCGAGGCGGTGCTCGAGGCGGTGGCCGAAATGCGCGCGCGCGTGGCGAGCGCCAAGGCGCCTGCCGGGCCATGGGATGCCAAGCTGGGGGCGGGGCGGCTCTTGGAATTGGAGCTGGTGTCGCAGGCGGGCAATCTGATGGCCGGGCAGGCGGCGCGCGATGTGACCTCCGGCTTTGCCGGTGGTGTCGCAATCGGCTGGCTGAGTGACGGGGATGGCGCAGCGCTTGGCGCGGCTTATGCGCTTTGCTGGCGCGTGCAGATGGTGGCGCGGTTGATCAGCGACAAGCCGCTCGAGCCCGAGCGTATGGGCGAAGGCGGGGCGGCGTTCCTGCTGCGCGAGACCGAGCAAGAGGGGCTGGCGATGTTGCAGGAGCGTCTGGAAACGCTGTGCCAACGCGCGGCGCAGGTGATGGATGCGGCGCTGATGCGCCTGCCCAAGGGACGATGAGAGATGACGCGTGATCCGATGGACCCCAAGGGGTTGATCTACGAATCCTACCGGATCGAGGGGATTACCGAGCCGGAGTGCCGGTCGGTGTTCCTTGATTGGGCGCTGTCGCTGCCGGTGGGGCAGGAGGTACAGGGCGCGATTGCCGAGATGGTCGCGCACTATGGCGGCGAGCATCCGGACCACCCGATGACCCGTGTCTTGCGGGAGGGGTTGGTCAGCGCCGCCCCGGCGCGCAGGCGGGGGGGATGGCGTTCGCGTCCGCGCGAGGGCGAAGGGCAAAGCTGATCTTGCGTGTTCTTGCAAGGAAATGCTCTCGCCCCGGTGGCGTCTGACACTGTAAAACACCGAGTTTGTCTAAAATGCGCCCTAATTCGGCGTCATCCATAGGTTGCGAATTTAGGCACAGCCCATGGAGGAACACATGAGCTATTTGAGATTTATCGCTGTGGCGATCATGGGATTGGGCCTGTCGGCCTGCGGCAGCGTCGATACGGCAACCCGGAATGCTCCCTTGGAGGGGCCCTCGCTACAGGCGGCGGCGGTGCCGTTGGATATTCAGCAAATTCGGGTCAACGTGCCCAAGTCGCTCAAGGTCTCGGAGGCCAACAGCTATTACCCCATGGGTGATATCGTCTGGCGCGAGGACGCGCCGGGGGATCGCCATGCGCAGGTCAAGGCGATTTTCGAGGCGGCGTTGACGCGCGGTGTCGGCGGCGGCGTCCCGGGCGGGATTCCCGCGGTGCTCGATGTTCAGGTGACGCGGTTTCATGCGCTGAGCGAGAAGGCGCGCTATACCATCGGCGGCATGCATACGATCCAGTTTACCGTGACTCTGCGCAATCCGGAAACCGGGGTGCCCTATGGCCCGGCCAAGCCGGTCAAGGCCAGTTTCAAGGCCTATGGCGGGCAGGTGGCGATTGACGCGGAGCGGCGTGGTCAGACTCAGAAGGTGCGGATCACCGATCATCTGGTGAAGGTGATCCGGGGCGAACTGGGGCTGCCGGCGCACCCCGAGAGCGATCTCGTTGCGGCGCTGAGCGTCGGCCAGTAAATCTGATCTTTTCCAAGAGCTGCAAACGGCGTAAGGGGGCGGTATGACACCGCCCCCTTATCCTGTGATCCGCCTTCGCCCGAATGTCGAGCCGCGCGCCATCCGTCATGGTGCGCCTTGGGTATTCGATAATGAAATCGTGACCGATCGGCGCACCAAGGCGCTGGCGGCGGGCACAATTGCCCTTCTGGAAGATGCCGACCGCGCGCCTCTGGGTTTGGTCGCGGTCAACATGGCCTCGAAGATCATGGCCCGGATGATGGAGCGCGATGTGAGCGTGGCCATCGACCGCGCCTGGCTGGTGGCGCGTCTGACCCGTGCCTTTGAGATGCGCGCGCGGTTGCATGAGGCGCCCTATTACCGGCTGGTGCATGCCGAGGCGGACGGGTTGCCCGGTGTGGTCATCGACCGCTTTGACGATATTGCCGTCATTCAGCCAAACGCGGCCTGGGCCGAGGCGATGCTGGAGGATCTGGTATCGGCGGTCCAAGAGGTGACAGGCGTCGGAACCGTGCTCAAGAACGCCGGGGGCCGGGCGCGGGGCCTGGAAGGGCTTGACGATCAGAGCGCGGTTCTGGCGGGGGCGGCGCCCGAGGGGCCGTTGCCGGTGCCGATGAACGGTGCCATTTACATGGCCGATCTTCTGGGCGGGCAAAAGACGGGTTTGTTCTATGACCAACGCCCCAATCACGCCTTTGCGGCGAGGTTGGCGCGCGGTGCGCGGGTGCTCGACGTCTTTAGCCATGTTGGCGGGTTTTCCCTGGCGGCCCTGGCGGCGGGGGCGGAACATGCGCTGGCGGTCGATGGATCGGAGCCGGCGTTGGGCCTTGCGGCGCAGGGCGCGGCGCGCATGGGGCTGGCCGAGCGGTTGCAGACGCGGCGCGGCGATGCCTTTGACGTGATGGAGGCGCTGGCCACCGAGGGCGCGCAGTTCGACGTTGTGATCTGCGATCCACCCGCCTTTGCGCCCAGCAAGCAGGCGCTGGAAAAGGGGCTGCGCGCCTATGAGCGTGTGGCGCGGCTGGCGACGCCATTGGTGGCGCCGGGTGGATACCTGGGGCTGTGTTCCTGTTCGCATGCGGCGGATCTGTCCAAGTTTCGGTCTGCCTGCACGCGCGGGATCGGGCGCGCCGGGCGGTCGGGGCCGCTCATCCACACCGGATTTGCCGGGCCGGATCATCCGTTGCATCCCAATCTGGCGGAATCGGGGTATCTCAAGGCGCTGTTCTATCGGCTATGAAGGTGCTGCTGGATACCTGCGTGATCTATCCCACGGTGATGCGGGAAATGATCCTGGGGGTCGCGGCAGGTGGTGCATTCGAGCCGCTCTGGTCGGAGCGGATCATCGGCGAATGGCTGCGCGCCGTGGTCAAACTCGGGCCGGGGGCCGAGGCGCAGGCGGCGGGTGAGGCGGCGCTCATGGCGGCACGCTGGCCGCGTGCGCGTGTGAGTTATCCGCCTTCTCTGGAGGCGCGGCTGTGGTTGCCTGATCCGGCGGACCGGCATGTGCTGGCGGCAGCGATTGCGGGGTCTGCCGACGGTATCCTTACCCTGAACGCCCGCGATTTTCCGCGTCACACCCTGGCCGAAGAGGGGGTGTGGCGGGCGGATCCCGATGGCTTTCTGCACGGCATATGGCAGGCGCAACCGGCGCTGGTGGCAAAGGTGGCCGAGGAGGTGCTGGAGAAGGCGCGGGCGCTGTCGACAGGCGATTGGCAGCTGCGCGCACTGTTGAAAAAGGCCAAGTTACCGCGTCTGGCCAAGGCGCTTGCGGCCTGATCCAGGCAGCATCAGCGGACCAAGCTGCGCATGCCCTGATCGAGCCCTTCGAGGGTCATGGGGACCATGCGATCCTCGAAAATCTCGCGGATCATGGCGATGGACTGGGTGTAGTCCCACTCGGCGCGCGGCACGGGGTTGATCCAGAGATGATCCGGCCATTGGCTGCGCGCGCGGGAGAGCCAGACCTGCCCCGCTTCGGCGTTCCAATGTTCATTGGCCCCGCCGGGATAGGCGATTTCATAGGGGGACATGCTGGCATCGCCCACGAAGATGCATTTGTAATCCGGGCCATAGGTACGCAGCACGTCCTGGGTCGGGGTTTGCGCGTTCCAGCGGCGGGCATTGTCGCGCCAGACACCCTCATACAGGCAGTTGTGGAAATAGTAATATTCAAGGTGTTTGAATTCGGCGCGGGCGGCGCTGAACAGCTCCTCCACCACCTTGATATGTGGGTCCATCGAGCCGCCGACATCGAGAAAGAGCAGCACCTTGACCGCATTGCGCCGCTCTGGCCGGGTCTGCACGTCGAGATAGCCATGTTCGGCGGTGGCGCGGATGGTGCCGTCGAGATCAAGCTCTTCGGCTGCCCCGTCGCGCGCCCATTTGCGCAGGCGTTTGAGCGCCACCTTGATGTTGCGGGTGCCCAGTTCGACCGAATCGTCGAGATTGCGGAACTCGCGCTTGTCCCAGACCTTGACCGCGCGGCGGTGGCGGCTTTGGTCCTGACCGATGCGCACGCCTTCGGGGTTGTAGCCATAGGCCCCGAAGGGTGAGGTGCCCGCCGTGCCGATCCATTTGGAGCCGCCCTGATGGCGGCCCTGCTGCTCTTTGAGGCGCTCGCGCAGGGTATCCATCAGTTTCTCGAACCCGCCGAGTGCCTCGATTTCGGCGCGCTCTTCGGGCGTCAGGTGCTTTTCGGCCAGTTTCTGCAGCCATTCGGCGGGCAGGTCGACGGCATCGAGCACGTCCTGGGCGGTGATTGCCTCGAGCCCGGAAAAGCTGGCGGAAAAGGCCTGATCGAAGCGGTCGATATGGCGTTCGTCTTTGACCATGGCGCTGCGGGCGAGGTAATAGAATCCCTCGACATCATAGGTGACAAGGCCACGGCCCATCGCCTCGAGAAAGGTCAGGTATTCGCGCAAGGAGACCGGCAGGCCCGCGCGTCTGAGGTTCTCGAAGAACGGCAGAAACATCGCGGATCAGAGCGCGTTGCGGTGGATGATCAGCGTTGCAAAGAGGCCGACAAGGGAGAAGATCAGCGCGTAGACAAAGGCATATTGCAGAATATCCGCCAGCTTGCCCTTGCGCCGCCGTGCCAGGAGCGCGCCGGTGAGCGCGCCCAATAGTGCCCCGATGATTACGATCATGCCTTACCCGTTCGGTCCTTTGAGCGGGCTGAGCGCGCCAACTTCGCGCAGTTTGGCACGCACGGCCCAATCCGCGCCATACCCGTAACGCGCCCAGCCCAGACTGTCCAGCCTGACGGCCTGCGCCTCGGAGACGCGGCCCGAGAGATCGAGCGCCTCTGCGCGCAGCATCATCAGCGTGGCCAGGAGGGCCGCGTTCTCGGCGCGCTCAGCCGTGGCCAGATGCGGACCGATGAGCATGAGCGCATCTTCGCCGCGGCCCTGCGCGATGGCATAGGCGGCCAGTTGTGCGGCGGCAAAGGCGCGGTGCAGTTCGGTGCCGGGGTTGGCCTCGTAGAAGCGTTCGGCGAGGACGAATTGTTCCTGCGCGAAATCGGGATCGGAGGCCTGGGTGATCCGGCCAAGCGCGAAATGGCTGAAGGCGCGGCGATGATCGCTCCAGCCCACGGCCTGTGCGATGCGCACCGCGTCTGCGGCGGCGGCGCGCCGCTCTAACGGGCGGGCACCCGGCCCGAGCGCGGTCTGAACGGCGTCGATCCAGGCCCGAGGGGTAGAGCCGGCAAAGCGGGGGGCAAGGCCATCCCCGGCGGGGTTGAGGCGCGACAGGATGGCGGGCAGGCGCTCTTCCACCTCGCGGCGGGTCATGCCGGCGCGCAGTTCGGGGGCGTAGAACACCCTGAGCACCAGCATGTCGAAGCCGGTCAGCACGGCGTGGACGTTGTCGTCGTTAAAGACGCTGTCGGAGAGGCGGTAGAGATCGTTGAGGGGCCCGAGCGCCTGTGCCAATTCCTCGTGCAGGCAATCGCGCACCTCTTGCGGGCTGGTGTCATTGGGCACGAAGATGGCGATTTTCTCGCGTTGGCGCATCTGGCTCCAATCCGTTGCGCGGGTATTGCGGGCGGCGCGGTATTGCGAGAGGCGCGAGATATTGGGCACGACGAAACAGGCGGCCTTGGGCAGGGCGCGCTGGATGGCGTCGCGGCTGACCGCCTCGATGGTGATGTTGGCGGGGCCGTCGGAGACGCGGGTGATGTTGATCCCCGCCTCGGTTTGCAGCCGGTGCAGCAGGCGGTTGAGGTCCGAGATAAGGGTGATCGGCGGTTCGCCGGTGACGCGCAGGGTGATGGGCCCCTCGAATCGCGAGAAATGTTGCAACATGCGTCCCGATTCAAGCTGGAAGGCCAGATCGAGGATGTCGCGCTGAATATCGCGGTTCGCGCGTTGCGGCGGCAGGGGACGGGGCGCGGAAAACGCCTTCATCGGGGGCATGCCAGCTTCTTCGGGCATGGCGGCGCGGGTGGCCGGTTCGTGATAGCTATAATTGCCGGGCACACAGGCCCCCAGCATCAGGCAGATTGGAAGGATGACACGACGCATAAGACCCCCGTAACCTAAATCTAAACCAAGGAGCCCGCCGCCGCTGTGGCGCGGGTCCAGTCGCCGACGGGGGCGGGCCGGGGGCGCACAAGACCCATCGGCCCTGCGCAGCGTATCCCTGCCACGGCCTTTGCCGGGTCGGGGGTAGAATTCATTTTCATCCTGTCCCGCGTAAGGAGCATTTGCGGCAAAATTGTGGCAAATGCATCTTAGCACGGAACAGGGCGCATGCCATGGTTGAAATACGTTTTAAAACAATGGCATAAGTCTTGGTTAATTTATCTCTGACGGCGCGCCATGAAGGCGAGACGCTCAAAGAGGTGCACGTCCTGCTCGTTCTTGAGCAAGGCACCATGCAGTTTCGGCAGGGCATCGGCCCCGTCGCGGCGCAGATCCTCGGGGGTCAGATCCTCGGCCAGGATCAATTTGAGCCAGTCCAGCACCTCTGAGGTGGAGGGCTTTTTCTTGAGGCCGGGTTGTTCGCGGATCTCGAAGAACTGGGTGAGAGCGGTCGAAAGGAGCGCGTCCTTGATGCCCGGATGATGCACCTCGACGATACGCCGCAGGGTTTCGGGGTCGGGAAAGCGGATGTAGTGAAAGAAGCAGCGGCGCAGAAAGGCGTCGGGCAGTTCCTTTTCGTTATTCGAGGTGATGATGATGACGGGGCGGTGGCGCGCGCGAATGGTCTCGCCGGTTTCGTAGACATGGAATTCCATGCGGTCGAGTTCTTGCAGCAAATCGTTGGGAAACTCGATGTCGGCCTTGTCGATCTCGTCTATCAGCAGCACGACCTTTTCCTCGGACGCGAACGCCTCCCACAGCTTGCCGCGTTTGATGTAATTGGCCACGTCATGCACCCGCGCCTCGCCCAACTGGCTGTCGCGCAGACGGCTGACGGCATCGTATTCATAGAGGCCCTGTTGGGCCTTTGTTGTGGATTTGATGTTCCATTCAATGAGGCGCAGCCCGAGCGCACCCGCCACCTGCCGGGCCAGTTCGGTTTTGCCGGTGCCCGGTTCGCCCTTGACCAGAAGGGGGCGTTCCAGCGTGACGGCGGCATTGACGGCGACGGTCAGGTCTTCGGTGGCGACATAGGCCTCGGTGCCTTGGAATTTCATCGGTTTTTCAATCCTGTCAGGGGTCAGCGGCGCTGTGTTCGCGGGCAACCTAGACCGTTCGACAATTCACATCAATGCCGCGTGATTGGCTAGTGACAATCCCGGAAGTGCCGTGTAGATCACCGCGCATGGGGCGCCGACTGTCTGAGGAGTTCATTATGCCAGACACTGGCCTTGATGAGGGGATCGAGATGAAAGCGGAAGTATTTCTGCCCGAAGACTACCAACCTGCCGAGGATGAGCCGTTCATGAACGAGCGGCAGCTGGAGTATTTCCGGCGCAAGCTGATTGCCTGGCGGCTGGAGTTGCTGGAGGGCAGCCGGGAGACGATTGAAGGATTGCAGGATGGCACGCGGGCGATTCCCGACGTGGCCGACCGGGCAAGCGAAGAGACCGACCGCGCGCTGGAGCTGCGCACGCGCGACCGTCAGCGCAAGCTGGTGGGAAAGATCGACGCCGCGCTGCGGCGCATTGAGGATGGCGAATTTGGCTATTGCGAAATGACCGGCGAGCCGATCAGCCTCAAGCGGCTGGATGCACGGCCCATCGCCACCATGACGCTGGAGGCGCAGGAGCGCCACGAGCGGCGTGAAAAGGTGCATCGCGACGATTGAGGTCGCGGCCCAAGACTGAAATTTACACGACAGCGCGCGCCGGGACTTTCCTCCCGGCGCGTTTCGTATCAAGAGGGGTGCCATGACACTGGATGGGCTGAACATCGCGGTCATCGGGGCCGGAATTGGCGGGCTGGCTGTGGCGCGCGCGCTCTGCCTGCGCGGTGCGGATGTGACGCTGTTGGAGCAGGCACCCGAGATTTCCGAAGTGGGCGCGGGGTTGCAGATCAGCCCCAATGGCTTTGCCGTGTTGCGCGCGCTTGGGCTGGGGGACGCGCTGGCGGCGCGGTCGGTGCAGGCCCAAGCCGTCAGCCTGCGCGACTACCGGCGCGGTGAGGTGCTGCGTCTGGACCTCTCTGGTTTGCAGGACCGCGACTATCATTTCATCCACCGGGCGGACCTGATCGAGGTGCTGGCCGAGGGCGCGCGCAATGCGGGCGTCAAGCTGCGCCTGATGCAGAAGGTGAGCGCGGTCGGGAGCGGCGCGCGCCCTTGTGTGCGGATGGCCAATGACTCGCGGTTTGATGCGGATCTCGTGATCGGGGCGGATGGGTTGCATTCGGTGGTGCGGCGCGCGCTCAACGGCACGCTGGCGCCGTTCTTTACCCGGCAGGTGGCGTGGCGGGCGGTGGTGCCCAACCTCTGGGCGCGTGGCCCCGAGGCACAGGTCCATATGGGGCCAATGCGCCATGTGGTCAGCTACCCGTTGCGCGGCGGGGCGCTGCTCAATCTGGTGGCGGTGCAGGAGCGCGCCGCCTGGACCGAGGAAAGCTGGAGCCAGAGGGATGATCCGCTGGCGCTGCGCGCGGCCTTTGGCGATTTCGGGCCGGAGGTGCAGGCGATGCTGTCGGCGGTCGAGGAGGTGCATCTCTGGGGGCTCTTCCGGCATCCGGTGGCGCGCGTCTGGCAGCGCGACGGTCTCGCGCTCTTGGGGGATGCGGCGCACCCAACCTTGCCCTTCATGGCGCAGGGGGCGTCGATGGCGCTGGAGGATGCCTGGGTGCTGGTCGATGCGCTGAGTGCTTCAGCCGGGTTTGCCGAGGGGCTGGCGGCCTATCAGGGGCGGCGCGAGGCGCGGGTGCGGCGGGTGGTCGAGGCGGCCAATCGCAATGCGTGGAAATACCACCTGAGTTTTCCGCCGCTTCGCTGGGCGGCGCATGGTGTGCTGCGGGCTGGGGGGGCGTTGGCCCCCGACCGGATGCTGCGGCAGTTTGATTGGCTCTATGGCCATGACGTGACGCGACAGGCGGGGTGAGGGCGGCTGCCCCCGCTTTGGCACGCTTATTTGAAGTTGCGGCTTTCCTTGATCTGCTCCCAGGCCCAGACGACCTGTTGCAGTTGCTCTTCCTGGCTGCGGTCGCCGCCGTTGATGTCAGGATGCAGCACCTTGATCAGCGATTTATACGCCTTGCGCAATTCGGCCTTGGTCCAGGTGTCCTCGGCCTCGAGAATTTCGATGGCGCGGCGTTCGGTGGGGGGCAGTTTGCGGGTGCCGCCCTTTTTCTTGCCGGGGTTCTGGGTGGCGTTGACGCCCAGCACCTGATGCGGGTCCTCGATGCCCAGACGTGCCCAGGCGCGTGCCTCGGGGTCGGTGATGCGGCGGGTTTCACGCTCCCACACCTTGTCCTTGGACATTTGCGCGTTCAATTCGGCCTCGGTGGTGCCGTCAAAGAAATTCCATTTCAGGTTATAGTCGCGCACATGCTGCTGGCAGAACCAGAAGTAATCGTCGAGCACATCGGGGGCCTTGGGCGCGCGGAATTTGCCCGCCTCTTCGCAGCCTTCGTGATCGCAGACGCGGGTCGATGTTTCGGAGGCGCCCGACATGCCCCTCCGACCACGCGGATTCTTCTTCTTGGCCGAGGAGACGGACATATCGAAACCGAAGGGATCTGATTTGGACATGGGGCTAACCTTTGCGAGTCGGAGACGAGAGTGTATGCCAAAACGCGGGAAATTGAAGGGGCGGGGGGTAAAATATTCCCGGTCGAGACGCGCATTCGGGGCTTGACAGAGGGGCCCTGCGCGCGGCGGTCGTGGGTTAGTCGATCTCGATCATATCGGATGATCGCGGCGGTAGGGGTGCCGCATCGGGGGTTGTATCGGCGGCGGTGGTCTGGTCCGTGCCGGGGACCATGACCTCGCGGCGAAAGACCGCGACAGAGCGATAGACGGTATGAGTGGAGGTCAGACCCTGCCGCTCTTCGCTGGGCAGTATATCGGTGCGCAGATATTCCCAACCGGCGCGTGCCATGTCGTTGAGCAAATCCTCGACACCGAGGGCAAAGCGCGCCTCGGGGGTCTTGACGCCGGGAGCCTTGCGGCCACGGGTGGGGGCGGGCAGGACCTTGTATTCGTAAAGGGGCATGGTGGCTCCGGTCTGATGCAGGCGCCATACCTTACGCGACTGGTCCGGGGGCGCAAGCGAAACACGAAACCCCGGACCGATGGTCCGGGGTTGAGTATCGGGGCAGAACGGGAGCCGTTACTTGGGGCCCGGTCCGATCACCATGATCATCTGGCGGCCTTCCATCTTGGGCATGTTCTCGACCCGGCCCACATCCTTGATGTCTTCGGCAATCCGTTCGAGAAGCTGGCGACCCAGATCCTGATGCGCCATTTCGCGGCCACGAAAGCGCAGGGTGATCTTGACCTTGTCACCGCCTTGCAGGAATTTCACCACGCTGCGCATCTTGACGTCGTAGTCATGCGTGTCGGTGCCGGGGCGGAACTTGATTTCCTTGACCTCGATCACCTTCTGTTTCTTGCGCGCTTCGGCTTCGCGTTTCTGCTGTTCGTACTTGTACTTGCCGAAATCCATGATCTTGCAGACCGGCGGCGTGGCGCTTGGTGAGATTTCGACCAGATCCAGCCCCGCCTCTTCGGCCATTTCGAGCGCGCGTTGCGGGCTGATGAGCCCCACGTTTTCGCCGTCTGCGCCAATCAGGCGGATTTCGTCACAGCGAATGCGGTCATTGATACGGGGGCCGGTTTCGCGCGTAGGGGGCGCGTTGTGGGGTCTGCGGGCTATGGCTTTGATCCTTCGATTGTTAGGAGGCTCGGGTGAATTTGAAGCTGCAAAGTAAACGCGGTGCGGCGCGCTTTCAAGCTGCAAATCGGCCGATCTGAGCCGAAAGCGGGTCATTTCCCCCTTGCGCCTTTCCATTTATGCCCACATCTGGAAGGGAGATGGCAAAGGGCCGTGCGGCAAGCGCGCGATCCGGACAGTTTTGAGGAGATGAGTATGAAAAACTTGATTTGGATTCTCGTGGCGGCGGTTGTGCTGGGGGGCGGGTACCTGCTCTTTTCCGGCAAGTCGGTAGATGAGGTGGTCGAGAGCATCAGCCCCGGTGCGACAGAGGTCGAGGCACCGGCGGCCCTGGAAGATGCAGCGGCAGCAGTGGGCGACGCGGCAGAGGCGGCGGCGGATACCGCAGCAGAGGCGGTGGAAGCTGCCACCGAGGCGGCAAGCGATGCAGCCGAGGCCGTGAGCGAAACGGCGTCAGAGGCGGTTGAGGCGGCGACCGAGGTCGCGACCGGGGCCGCGGATACCGCGACCGAGGCGGCAAGCGATGCAGCCGAGGCCGTGAGCGAAACCGCATCAGAGGCGGTTGAGGCGGCGACCGAGGTCGCAACCGGGGCTGCGGATACCGCGACCGAGGCAGCCGATGCCGCGCAAGAGAGCGCGGCGGAGACGGTTGAGGCCGCGCAAGAGGCGGTGAACGAGGCGGCGAGCGAAGCCACGGAGACCGGGACTGCGGCGGTCGAGGCTGCGACGGAGGCTGCCGAGGGTGTCAGCGAAACCGCAAGCGACGCGGCGACCACCGCAGAAGAGAGCGCGGCAGAAGCGGTTGAGAGCGCGCAGGATGCTGCCGCAGAGGCCGCAGCGGATGCGGTGTCGGCCGCGGTCGATCAGCCCGCCACAGCGGCGGAAGTGGCCCCCGAGGCGCTGACGGTCGAGGGTTTTGATCTGACGCAGGTTCAGACGCTGATTGAGGGGTCCGATGTGAGCCCCCTGCAAAAGACGATGTTGCTGGAAGGTGTCAAGGCAGCGCAGGACAATCCCGAGTTGCTGAGGGCAGCGCTGGAAGCGGCACGGGCGGCGCTTGGATACTGATCCGTAGGGTTACATTAATAATCCCGCGCAAGGTGTTGTCCTTGCGCGGGTTTTTCATTTCTGGTGCATGGTGCCCTCAGTCGAGGAATGCTTTTTCCACGACATATTCCTTGGGGTCGGAATTGGCCCCTTCGCGCAGCCCGTAGCCTTCGAGCATGTCCTTGATTTCAAGGTTGAAGGCGAGGTTGCCGCAGACCATGGCACGGTCGGTTTCGGGGCTGAGCGGCGCCACGCCCAGATCGGCAAAGACTTCGCCCGAGCGCATGAGATCGGTGATGCGGCCCATCTTGGGGCTCGCCTCGCGTGTGGTGGTCGGGTAGTAGCGCAGCTTGTCGGCGAAACCTTCACCGATCAGTTCGGCCAGCATCTCGTCGTTGCGGATGCTCTCGATCAACTCGGCCCCATATTGCAATTCGCCGACTTCGCGGCAGGTGTGGGTGATGATCACCTCATCGTAATCGTGATAGGTTTGCGGGTCGCGCAAAAGCGAGGCGAAGGGGGCAAAGCCTGTGCCGGTGGCAAAGAACCAGATCCGCTTGCCGGGCAAGAGCGCGTCATGCACCAGCGTGCCCACTGGCTTCGGGCGCAGGATGATTTCATCCCCCACTTCGATATGTTGCAGGCGGCTGGTGAGCGGGCCGTCCTGCACCTTGATCGAGTAGAATTCCAACTCGTCATCCCAAGAGGGCGAGGCGATGGAATAGGCGCGCAGGAGTGGCTTTTCCTTGCCGGTTTTCTCGTCGGTCTGCATGAGACCAATCATCACGAATTCGCCGGAGCGAAAGCGCAGGGACGCGGGCCGGGTCACGCGGAAGGAAAACAGCCGGTCGGTCCAGTGTTTGACCTCTGTCACGGTCTGCGCATCGGGAATCGCAAGGGTTTTTGGCGCTTTGGCGCTCGCTTGGGTCACGGCGGTCATCTCGTTCATGGTGTGCTCTGCCGGTCGATTAAACCGACATCCTTTCTTAATCTTTGATTCAGGTCAGGTGAAGGCGGTAATCAGCCGCGCAGCCGCGCCTGGTAGTCATGCGCCTGCCAATCGGCCCGAAAGAGCCAGTCCGCCTCGGGCTGACGGGCGGCGAGGGCATCGGAAATCTCCACCTCGTCAAAGCCCGAGCGCCGGGCCATCGCGTATTGATCGGCAATGACGTGACCGCGGGCGCGCAGCCGCCCGGTATAGCCCATCAGCCGCAATTGCCGCGCGATGGAATAGCCGCGCCCATCGGCGGCAGAGGGGAAATCCACGCGAATGAAGGTGACACCCTCCAGCCGCCCGGCCAGCGTGGCGGGGTTGGTATCATTGGGCAGATCGAGGGCGGTCGCCTCGGGGCCCGCCTCGGCCAAGGGGGTGATGGGGGCGGTCCAGTCGTCGGGGCCAAAGCCCCGGTCGGTGACGAGTACGGTCATGCGGAAACTCCTCTTCGCACCATCTTGCCGTTGACAAAATGGATGCCACATTCGGTTTTGTCCTGATCGCGCCAGCGGCCCGATCGGGGGTCTTCGCCCGGCTTGACGGGCGTGGTGCAGGGCATGCAGCCAATGGAGGGATAGCCGCGCGCCACCAGCGGGTGCCGGGGCAGGCGGTTTTCGTCCATATAGGTACGGATATCCTCGGGCGTCCAATGCGCCAGCGGATTGACCTTGATCCGGCCTGTCTCTTCCTCGACCTCGAAGAAATCGAGCGTGGCGCGGGTGCCGGACTGATAGCGTTTGCGCCCGGTGATCCAGCCGTCAAAGCCCGCGAGCGCCTCTTGCAGGGGCACGGTCTTGCGCAGGGCGCAGCAGGCATCGGTATCGCGTTGATGCAGGGTTGCGTCAGGGTCCTGGGCCTTCAAGTCGGCCTGATCCGCACGGATGATGCGCAGATCGCTCAGATTGAGCCGCTCGGCCAGTTCCTGTTGGTAGACCAGCGTTTCGGCAAAGAGCATCGCCGTGTCGATAAAGATCACCGGCGTGTCGCGACGGGTGACAGAGACCATGTGCAAGAGCACGACGGATTCCGCGCCAAAGCTCGAGACAAGCGCAAGCTTGCCCGCCTGAGGATCGCGCAGCGCGTGTTCAAGCACCGACACCGCCGAGTGATGGCGGTACCGGTCGTTGAGCGCGTGAACCCGTGTGATCAGGTCACTCTGCGGCATGAGCGCGAGCCTCTTGATCGTAGAGCGCGGATTTGAAGGGGGCCATCCCGAGGCGGTTGTAGGCTTCGAGGAAGGTCTCTTCCGGTCCTTCGCGCAGGTCGAGATAGGCGAAGATCACACGCTCGATGGCGGGCACGATCTCGTCATAGGCAAAGCCCGGTCCGGTGCGGGTGCCGATGACGGTGGTCTCGGAGGGATCGCCGCCGAGGGTGATCTGATAGTTCTCCACCCCCGCACGGTCGAGGCCAAGGATGCCGATATGACCCACGTGGTGATGACCGCAGGCGTTGATGCAACCCGAAATCTTGATCTGGAGATGGCCCACCTCATGCTCGATCTTGAGCTCTTCGAGCCGGGTGGCGATGCCTTGGGCCACGGGAATCGAGCGGGCAGTGGCGAGGGCGCAGTAATCCATGCCGGGGCAGGCGATGATATCCGAGGCGAGGCCGATGTTGCCGGTGGCCAGGCCAACGGTTTTCAGGGCCGCATGCACGGCGGGAATGTCGGCCAAGGCGACATGCGGCAGCACGAGGTTCTGCGCGTGGCTGGCGCGGATGTCGTTATGACCATACCGCTCGGCCAGATCGGCCACGAGGCGCATCTGGTCGGCAGAGGCATCGCCGGGGGTTTCGCCATGGGCCTTGAGGCTGATCGTGACGATGCCGTGATCGGCGTGTTTATGCGCCGTCACATTGGTATCGGCCCAGGCACGGAACACCGGATCGGCGTCGCGGGCGGCGTAATAGGGGGCTGCGTCGCGCTCGGACAAGGTGGGTGTGACAAAGGCCGCGTTGATGCGCGCGAGCCACTCCTGATCGACGCCCGAGAAGGCCGCGCGGCGGCGGGGGAATTCCTCCTCGACCAGCGCGCGGATTTCATCGAGGCCGTTCTCATGCACGGTGATCTTGATGCGCGCCTTGTACTTGTTGTCGCGCCGTCCGATGCGGTTGTAGGTGGCGAGCACCGCCTCGAGGTAGGGCAGAAGATCGGCACGGGGCAGGAAATCGCGCAAGAGTTTGGCCACCATCGGCGTGCGGCCCATGCCGCCGCCGACCCAGACCTCGAAGCCGCGCGCGCCGTCGCGCTCGACGATCTTGAGGCCGATGTCATGGCTCTTCATCACCGCGCGGTCGGAGTCAGAAGCGATCACGGCGATCTTGAACTTGCGCGGCAGGAACTGGAATTCGGGGTGGTCGGTGGACCATTGCCGCACCAGTTCGGCCACCGGGCGGGGGTCCTCGATTTCATCCGCGGCGGCGCCGGCGAAATGATCGGAGGTGACGTTGCGGATGGTGTTGCCGGAGGTCTGGATGGCGTGCATCCCCACCTCTGCCAGCGCGTCGAGCATATCCGGCACATCGCGCAGTTGCGGCCAGTTGTACTGGATATTGGTGCGGGTGGTGAAATGGCCATAACCCTTGTCCCACCGCTCGGCCAGATAGGCCAGTTGGCGCAGCTTGGCGGGATCGAGCGAGCCATAGGGAATGGCCACGCGCAGCATGTAGGCGTGCAGTTGCAGGTAAAGCCCGTTCATCAGGCGCAGGGGGCGAAACTCATCCTCGGTCAGGTTGCCGGCGATGCGGCGCTCGACCTGCGCGCGGAACTGGCGGTTGCGTTCCGCGATGAACGCGGTGTCGAAATCGTTGTATTGATACATTGGTGTCTCCTGCGCGTGTCGCGTGGGTCAGGCGTGGTTCAGGCTGTCGGCCTGTTTGCCGTGAAAGAGGTTCGAGGGGCCCTTGCGGCGGAAATCCTCGCGGAAATGGGTGGGCTCGGGGCCGTTCACGCCAGGGCGCACATCGGCGAGATAGGCCCCGACGATTTCGCCCACGCGGGCCTGGGCCTGAAGCAGGCGATAATCGGCATCCGCCTCGTCGGTCAGCACCTCGGCCTCGGCCAGATCGCGCGACCATGCGTCGGCGGCGGTGAGATAGACGACATCGCCCTCGATCAGGGCGTTGGCGGTGACGACCTTGGGGGTGAATTCTTGGGCCATGTCAGGCAAGCTCCTGTTTCGAGTGGATCATCTGGGCCTCGGCGGCGCGGGGCGCCAGACCGAGAAAGGTGAGCGCGGGACCGGTGATCGCGGCCTCGGCCAGATCGGCGGGCAAACGGTCGAGCGTGGTGGCAAGGACACGCTGATCGGGGCGGCTGGCGTTTTCGATCACGGTGACGGGGGTGGCGCGGTCGGCCCCGTGCATGATCAACCGGCCCTGGATGAAGCGCGCGGATTTCTTGCCCATGTAGATCGCGGCCACCTCGCCGGGACGGGCGAGCGCGGACCAGTCGTGATCGGCAAAGCCCTTCATGTCATGGCCGGTCAAGAAACGCACCGAGGCGTTGCGGCCGCGTTGCGTGAGGCTCTGACCGATGCTGGCGACCGAGGCCGAGGCTGCGGTGATGCCCGGCACCACATGCCACGAAATCCCGGCGGCGGTGACAGCCTCGATTTCCTCGTCCAGGCGGCCAAAGACCGTGGGATCGCCCCCCTTGAGGCGCACGACCTGCGCGCCAGTGGCGGCATGTTCGACGATCAGGGCGTTGATCGCCTCTTGTGACATGGATTTTCCAAAGCCTTCTTTGCCGGCGTCGATCAGGATCGCCTCGCGGCGGGCGAGTTCGAGGATTTCGGGTGTCACGAGCCGGTCGTGGATCACCACATCGGCGGTATCGAGCGCCTTGCGGGCCTTGAGGGTCAAAAGCTCTGGATCGCCCGGACCGGCACCGACAAAGGCCACGTGACCCTCGCGCGCGTCCGCGTTCCTGTGTTTTTCAAGAATGGTTTGCAAGGCGGCCTTGACGTGCTCTTCGCCGCCCTGATCCATCGCGCGGGGGCCTGCGTTGAAATAGTAATCGGCCCAGAAATCACGACGGCGGCGGCCCATGGGCAGCACATCGGCCGCCTTGCGAAAGGCCTTGCCAAGACGTGCGAGGGGGCCAAGCGTGGCGGGCAGGCGCGCCTCGAGATCGGCCTTGATGGCGCGGGCCAGAACCGGGGCCGCGCCTTCGGTCCCGATGGCCACGGTCACCGGATCACGGTCGACGATGGCGGGGGTGATGAATTGGCTGTCCTCGAGGTTGTCCACGATGTTCACAAGCGCCCCGTCCGCCCGTGCGATGGCCGATGTGCGGGCATCCTCGGCGGCATCCTCGTCGGCGGCGTAGAAGAGCACGGCGCAGAGGGCGTCGCCGGGCTGCATCGCGCGACGAATGAGATGCAGCCGACCCTCGGAAGCCCACTGCGCGATCTCGGGGGCGGGTTCGGCGGCGAAAACGGTCAGATGTGCCTCGGTCTTGAGCAACAGACGCAGTTTGGCCAAGGCAGCCTCACCGCCGCCCGAAAGAACGATGCGGCGTCCCTCGACGGCGAGAAAGATCGGGAAATGTTTCATCGGGCGGGCCTCGGGGAACGGTTTGACTCTGCCCCTAATATAGGAAATATTCCCGGTTAAGCGCCATACGTCGACGGGAATAAGGAAGTTTGTTCCAAACTGCGTCGGGTCTGGTTGGAATGTTTCGACAAAAGGAAGAAATTGGAATGGCTGTTCGCCTCGACGATCTGGATCGGAAAATCCTTGTGCAGTTGCAGGAGGATGGGGGGCAATCTCTGGACGATATTGCCAAGAACGTGGGCAGTTCCAAGACGCCGGTGTGGAACCGGATTCGCAAGATGCGCGAGGCGGGGGTGATCCGGCAGCAGACCTATCTGCTGGACCCGGAGTCGTTGGGCTTCGAGGCGTGTTTTTTCGTGCTGATCCGCACGTCAGAGCATGACGCAGGCTGGCAGGCGGCGTTTCTGAAGGCGCTCAAGGCGCGCCCCGAAGTGCAGGAGGCGCACCGTCTGGCGGGGGATATCGACTATATCCTCAAGGTGCGGGTGGCCAATGCGCGGGCCTATGACGTGTTCTACCAAGCCCTGATTTCAGAGGTGAAGGTGCATAACGTCACGGCGCTCTTGTCGATGGAAGAGATCAAATCGACCACGATGTTGCCGCTCTGAGATGTTTGGGGGCGCTGCCCCCGTCCCGGACCCTGTCCGGGACTCCCCCGGAGTATTTCTGCCATAAAGAAGCGGGGTCAGGCCTGTTCAAGCGCGGTGATGATCGGTGAAAAATCCGCAGCGGTCAGGCTTGCGCCGCCGACGAGCGCGCCATCGACATCGTCCAGCGCGAAAATCTCGGAGGCATTTGCCGGTTTGACAGAGCCGCCGTAGAGCAGGCGAAAGCCCATCGCGGCCTCTGGACCAAAGCGTGCGCGGAGTTCGCTGCGCAGGAAACGATGCACTTCGGAAATCTGCGAGGGGCTGGGGGTGAGGCCGGTACCGATGGCCCAGATGGGTTCGTAGGCGATCACGGTATTCGCGCCGGTGGCCGTCTCGGGCAGGGAATGGCGCAACTGATCGGCGATGACATCGAGGGTCTGGGCCGCCTCGCGCTCGGCCTCGGATTCGCCGAGGCAGATCACAGCGGTGAGATGGGCGTGATGGGCCGCCGCGGCCTTGGAGGCGACAAGCGCGCTCTCTTCGCCGTGATCCTGCCGCCGCTCGGAATGGCCCAGAATGACCGCCACGGCCCCGGCATCGGCGAGCATCGGAGCGGAGATGTCGCCGGTATGCGCCCCGGAGGCGGCGGCATGGCAATCCTGCGCGCCGATCATCAGGGGGCTGTCGGCGCTGAGGCCAGCGGCCTGAACGATCAGGGTGGCCGGTGGGCAGATCAGGACATCGACGCCAGGCGCGGGGTGGGTGGCGATGAGGGTTTGCAGCTCTGTCAGGCTGGCATTGGTGCCGTTCATTTTCCAATTGCCAGCGGCAAGCTTGCGTCTCATGCGTATAATGTCCAGTTCTTGAAAAGACTTGTGAGGCAAAGCTCACATATTGGCGAATTTGATCGACTCGCCGCAGCCGCAGGCCTCGGTCACGTTGGGATTGTTGAAGACAAACCCGGATTCAAGGAGCGAGGTCTTGTAATCGATCTCGGTGCCGAAAAGGAACATCTGTGCCATGGGGGCGATCAGCACGCGCGCGCCGTCCTGCTCGATCACCTCGTCATGGGGATCAATCTCGGTCACGTAGTCCATGGTATATTCCATGCCCGCGCAGCCGCCTTTCTTGACGCCGATCCTGAGACCTTGATGGCCATCGCGCTGCATCAGCCGGGTGATCTGGCTCACGGCGGCGGGCGTCATGGTGACGGGCGGTTTGCCGGGTATGCCAAACATAAGATCAGCCTCTCAATCCGTTGATTTATTTACATGAACCCAAGTTCAAGGCGTGCTTCGTCGCTCATCATGTCCATCCCCCAGGGCGGTTCCCACACGAGGTGAACATCGACCTGCTTGATACCGGCCAGAGGTTCGATCGCGTCGGCCACCCAGCCCGGCATTTCGCCTGCCACGGGGCAGCCGGGCGCTGTCAGGGTCATGGTGATTGAAACCGCGTTTTCCGCGTCGATATCAATCGTATAGATCAGGCCGAGATCATAGATATTGACCGGAATTTCCGGGTCATACACGGTGCGGCAGGCCTCGACCACCTGATCGAAGAGCGGGTGATCGGTGCTGGAAGGCGCGATCAGCGGGGCCCCTTCGAGCGGCTCTGAACTGTTCATCATGATCGTATCCTGCGGTTATCCTGAGCAAACATATAGGGTTTATCGGCGCGCGCGTCCAGAGGTTGACGACGGGGGTTGTCACGCGTTTCGGTCATCGCCGGATTTGCGCCGCCGCACAGGCACCGGGCGCACGCGGGTTTCGATCATCTCGTAGAGCGCGCCGGTGATGTTCTTGCCGCTGGCCCCTTCGATGCCCTCGAAGCCGGGGGAGGAATTGACCTCGAGCACCTTGGGGCCGGTGTCGGAACGCAAGAGGTCCACGCCCGCCATGTTGAGGTCAAAAACGCGGGCGGCGCGGATGGCGGTCTCGCGCTCGGCCTTGGTGATGCGGATGGTCTTGGCGGTGCCGCCGCGATGCAGGTTGGAGCGGAAATCGCCCTCGGCCCCGGTGCGTTTCATCGAGGCCACCACCTTGCCGCCGACAACGAGACAGCGGATGTCTTCGCCTGCCGCTTCCTTGACGAAATCCTGCACAAGGAAATTTGCCTTGAGCCCGCGAAACGCGTCGATGACCGACTCGGCGGCCTTCTTGGTTTCGGCCAGCACCACGCCCTTGCCCTGGGTCGATTCGAGCAGTTTGACGATCAGGGGGGCTGTGCCGACAAGGGCCATGAGGTTGCCGGTGTCCTTGGGCGAGGCGGCGAAGGCGGTGTTGGGCATGCCCACCTGCGCGCGCGCCATGAGCTGATGGGCATAGAGTTTGTCGCGGCTGGCGATGATGCCCGCCGACGGGTTGACGCAGAAGGTGCCGATGGTTTCGAACTGGCGGATCACGGCGGCACCATAGGCGGTGATCGAGGCCCCGATGCGGGGGATCACCGCGTCATAGCGGGGCAGGCGCTTGCCGTCGTAATGCACCTCGGGGGCGAGCGCGTTGATCGCCATGTAACAGCGGGTGGTGTCGATCACCTCGACCGTGTGGCCGCGCGCTTCGCCTTCCTCGACGATGCGGCGGGTGGAATAGTTATCCTCGCGGCTGAGCACGGCGATGCGCAGGGCGCGCTTTGGCTGGGCGGTGCGGACGCGGGCGGTGTGATAGACGTCATAGCTGAGTTCGGGTTGCAGAAACCGGTCCGTGGCGACAATCGAGATGTGATCCTTGAGCGCCTGCCGGCCCAGGAGCATCCGGCTTGTCATGCTGGAGCGGTTGGTGAGGGTGATCTCGATGGGCCATGTATCGCCGCCCACCGAGAGTTTCGAGGCGATGACATAGCGCAATTCCCGCTCGCCATTCGACGAGGTCACATCGCGCCGGTCGATGATCGGCGCGGAACAGGGGATGATCAGGTCATCGCGCCCCGGAATGGGATGCACGGTGAAGCGGACCTTGGGGCGCGAGGCGGGACCGAAGGTTTCGATGTCGAAGGCATGCAGCGCCGAGGTGCGCGCGCCGGTGTCGACCTTGGCTTTGATCGCGGGCACGCCAAGATCGGGCAGTCCGACCCATTCCTCCCAGCCGAATTGCAGGGGCTGGGGGCTGTCTGGCGTATCGGTCATCGGGCATATCCTGTTGCGTTTTGCGCGGCTAGGGCGGCGCGTGGCGCCTCTCTACTTGGGATGGCCGTGAGGATGCAAGGAAAGCGCGGTGCGTTCCTTTGCGTTACTTGTTGATATCCTCGCGGATCACGCGGCTCTGATCATCGGAGGCGCGAAAGAGCCGCCGCAGGATGACCCATGCGGCCAGAGAGAGGAGGGCGAAAAGGGCGAGCAGGGCCGTCAGGCCAAGGTTGAGCGGAAGCAGCACGAGGAGCGCCACGAGGGCAGCGCCGACCGCGAATCCGAGAAAAATGAAGCCGGGCACGAGAATTTCGAGAATGGCCAGCCCAAGGGCCGCCGCGAGCCAGACCCACCAGAGATGCCAGAGGACCGTTTCCATCAGCCGCGCCCCCTGAGCATGTTGAAGGCGTTGCCAAAGGCCTCGAGCGCGTTGGCGGGAACCAGGATGGTGTTGGAGGAGGGGCTGTTGCCAAGGGCATTGAGCGCCTCGACCTGTTTCAGCGCGACCTGATATTGCGCGGCCTCGAGCCCGTTGGCGGCGATGGCCGCGGCGACGACGCCGGTGGCATAGGCCTCGGCGTCGGCCTCGATGCGGCGGGCCTTGGCGGCCTGTTCGGCGGCGTAAAGCTCGGCGTCGGCCTGAAGTTCCACGGCGCGTTTATGCCCCTCGGCCTCTGTCACCTGCGCGCGGCGGGCGCGCTCGGCGTTGAGCTGTTGCAGCATCGCGGCGCGGGTCGCCTGATCGAGATTGACGTCGAGAATCTCGGCGCGGGTCACTTCGATGCCCCAGTCATCCACGGCATCCTCGACCAGCGATTTGATCGTGGTGATCAGCTGCGAGCGGTTGGATTGCACCTCGTCGAGGTCCATCTTGCCGATTTCGGCGCGCACGATGCCGGCCACGGTGGTGGCAATCGCGCCATCGACCTCGCGGATGCGGTAGACGGTCTTTTCCGGATACAGGATGCGGTAGAAAACCGAGGTTTCCACCTGCAACAGCACGTTGTCGCGGGTGATGGCATCCTGGCTTGCGTTGGGCAACTGGCGTTCGAGGATCGAAATCTTGTGCCGCACCACATCGAGAAAAGGCACGATCAGGTTGATGCCGGGGCCAAGCACCTTGTGCAGCTTGCCAAAGCGCTCGACCACATATTGCTCTGACTGGGGCACGATCTTGACCCCGCGAAAGATGACGATGACCACGAGGAGCGTGATCAGAAGCCAGACGATATTTGCAGAAATCAGTTGCAGGATGAAGTCTTCGGTCATGGGAACTCTCACAAAGGGGCAGCCAAGACGGCGTTTTACAAGGCAGGGTAAACCGCTTTAAAGGGGGGCAAAAGGGCTAATGCGATGGGAATTCAGGGCATGCGGTTCGGCTTCGAGAAACTGGCACAGGATGGCGCGGCGCGGGCAGGGGTGATCCACACGCCGCGCGGCGACATCCGCACGCCTGCCTTCATGCCGGTGGGCACGGCGGCGACGGTCAAGGCGATGATGCCCGAGAGCGTGCGCGCCACCGGGGCGGATATCCTGCTTGGGAATACCTATCACCTGATGCTGCGGCCCGGTGCCGAGCGGATTGACCGCTTGGGCGGTTTGCACCGCTTCATGAACTGGGAACGGCCGATCCTGACGGATTCGGGCGGGTTTCAGGTGATGAGCCTTGCGGGTTTGCGCAAGCTGACGGAGCAGGGGGTGACCTTCAAGAGCCATATCGACGGCTCCAAGCACGAGCTGACGCCGGAGCGGTCGATGGAAATTCAGCGCCTTCTGGGGTCGGACATCGTGATGTGTTTCGACGAATGCCCCGCCTTGCCCGCGAGTGACAAGGCCGTGGCTGAAAGCATGCGGCTGAGCATGCGGTGGGCCGAGCGTTCGAAGGCGGCGTTTGGCGACCGGCCGGGTCATGCGCTCTTTGGCATCATGCAGGGCGGGGTGACGCCCGAATTGCGCGAAGAGAGCGCCGAGGCGCTCAAGGCCATCGGGTTCGATGGCTATGCCGTGGGCGGTCTCGCGGTGGGCGAAGGGCAAGAGGCGATGTTCGGCGTGCTGGATTATGCCACCGGATTCCTGCCCGAGGATCGTCCGCGATACCTGATGGGGGTGGGCAAGCCGGATGACATCGTGGGGGCCGTGAAACGCGGTATCGACATGATGGATTGCGTGTTGCCCAGCCGGTCGGGGCGCACGGGGCAGGTGTTCACACGACATGGCGTGGTCAATATCAAGAACGCGCGCCATCAGGATGATCCGCGCCCGCTGGATGAGGCCTGCACCTGTCCGGCCTGTCGGAACTATAGCCGGGCCTATCTGCATCATGTGTTCCGGTCGCAGGAAATCATCAGCTCCATGCTGCTGACATGGCACAACCTGCATCATTTTCAGCAGATCATGGGCGAGATGCGCGCGGCGATTGCCGAGGCGCGGTTCGATGCCTGGGAGGCGGCGTTTCATGCGGGCCGTGCCGAGGGCGACATCGAACCGCTCTGAGTGCGGATCTGTCAATGGCCTGCGACTGTGCGGTGGTGCGGGGGCGGCTGTGGGATAGGGCGCAGGCGGCGGCCTTGCGCGTGGGGTATGCGCGCATAGCTTATGCCCAAGCGCAATCTGTCCGCACAAGGAGCATATCCCATGAGCCACAAGCTTTTTACCCCCATCAAGGTCGGTGATCTCGAACTTGCCAATCGCGTTGTCATGGCGCCGCTCACGCGCAACCGCGCAGACAACGATACGGCTGAGGTCGGGGACCTTCAGGTCACCTATTACGCGCAGCGTGCGGGGGCCGGGTTGATCATCACCGAGGCCGCACAGATCAGCCCCGAGGGCAAAGGCTATGTCGGCACGCCGGGCATTTACAGCCCCGAGCAGGTGGCGGCATGGAAGAAGGTGACGGATGCGGTCCACGCCAAGGGTGGCAAGATTGTGATCCAGCTCTGGCACGTGGGGCGGATCAGCCACACGTCGTTGCAGCCCGACGGGCAGGCCCCGGTCGCCCCGGTGGCAGTGGCGGCCAAGGCGCAGACCTTTACGCCCGCCGGGTTCGAGGACACATCCACCCCGCGCGCCCTGCGCGAGGATGAGATGCCGCGCGTGGTTGCGGATTATGTCCATGCCGCCAAGGCGGCCAAGGAGGCCGGGTTTGACGGGATCGAACTGCATGCCGCCAATGGCTATCTTCTGGATCAGTTCCTCAAGGATGGGCCGAACTCCCGCGAGGATGCCTATGGTGGCTCGGTGGGCAATCGCGCGCGCTTGCTGTTCGACGTGCTGGACGGGCTGGAAACGGTCTGGGCCCCGGGCCGGATCGGTATTCGCCTCTCGCCCTGGTCGGGATTCAACGATGCGACCGACAGCGATCCCGACACCCATTTCGGTTGGGTCGTCGAGCGCCTGAACGCCCGCGGCTTGGCCTATCTGCATCTGATCGAGGGCAGCACTGGTGGCGCGCGCGAGGGGGCATTTGACGCGCTGCGCGCCAAGTGGACGGGCGTTTACATGGCCAACAACGGCTATGACCGCGACCTGGCGCTGACACGGGTGGCGACAGGTGCGGTCGATCTGGTGGCCTTTGGCCGGCCCTATATCGCCAATCCCGACCTGGTCGAGCGGTTGGAGCAGAACGCCCCGCTGAATGAGGGCGATCAGGCGACCTATTACGGCGGCGGGGCCGAGGGCTATACCGATTATCCGACGCTCGAGACCGTCTGACATCATCTCTGGGCGCGGTCCTGAGGGCCGCGCCCAGAGATGGCGCGATAAATGCACATGTGTGGCAGGGCATTTTCGGCACGGGCCTGAGAGACGCGATAGATCCAGCGTCGCGATGGCCCTAAAGTTGTAAGGTGCAAGACCGTTGATACGAAGGCGCAGGCGGTGATGTCTGAGCTTTCGGACCATGAAACGATGCTGCACGAGGTGGATATGCACGCGAGCGTCCCCAAATCCGGTCTGCGGGCCGATGCGACTTTGGTAGATCAAGAAGTTCCCTTTGGAATTGGTGAGTTGTTCTTTTCGCGGACCGACACGCGCGGGGTGATCCGGGCGTTCAACCCGGTCTTTCTGCGCGTTGCGGGTTACGGGGCCGAGGATATGGCCGGTGCGCCGCACAAGCTGGTGCGCCATCCGGACATGCCCAAAGGTGTGTTCTGGTTGATGTGGGACGGGTTGAAGCGCGGTCACTCGGTCGGGGCCTATGTCAAGAATCGGGCCAGGGACGGGCGCTTTTACTGGGTTTTTGCCGTGGTTTCGCCGGTTGACGACGGGTATCTGTCGGTGCGGCTGAAACCGTCGAGCCCGCTTTTTGCCACGGTGAAAGAGGTTTACGCCCGCGCGCTCGAGCGTGAGCGGGGGCAGGCGATGACGCCCGAGCAGAGCGCCCATGCCATCGAGGGCGATCTGGTCGCCGCCGGCTTTGCCAATTACGGCGCGTTTCAGATCGAGGCATTGCGCCGGGAACATGCATCGCGGGATGCGGCGCGCAATCGGGCTGTGACGCCTGCGCTGGTCGCGTCGGGGCATCTTCTTGATGTAAAGTCCGAGATCGAGCAGGAATTGCGCGTGCTCTGCGACAATCTCAAAGAGGCGGAGCTGATCACCACGAACATGAAGATCCAGGCCTGCAAGCTGCGATCCGACCGTGGGCCGATCAACGAGATTGCCAAGAATTACGAACTGATGATGCGCGATATCCGCAATCATCCCCGCGTGGTCCAGACCCTGCGCAGTGATCAGGGAACCTGGGACGTGAACGACGAGGCCAGATCGGTGTTCATGATCGCGGTGGCCGAACTCATGCAGGAGATGGTCGCGTTCTTTCGCGAGGAAGTGGCGCGCGGCGACGACGAGCGTGCCAGCGCTGAAATGGAGGTGGTTGCAGCATTGCGGGATCGCTATCGGCAAGAGGCGGATCGCGCCATGGAAGATGGGTATCGCGCCGTGCGGCAACTCTCGGCGGATGCCGAAATGATCCGGCGTATGGTCACGGGGCTGGCGATGGTGCGGGTTGTGCTGCGTGTCGAGGCGGGCATCCTGCGCGAGCGTCTGTCGGGGCTGCAATCCATCCTTGGGCAGTTGGACCGGTTCCATGACGAGGTGAGTGCCGCGCTCGAGCGTGTGCAGGACGCGGTGACTTTGCTTTTGCGCGATCGCGGTTTGGCGGCCTGAGGGCGGCGGGAAAGGCGCATAGGGGCGCACTGTCCCCTTGTGCCCGACCTGATCTGCGGGCAATGTTTGCCGAATCTGTTGAAACCTGACGGGGCGCGCCCCAAGTTAGGGCTAACGTAACGGAGAGGGCCGTGGTTGCCGCCGCGCGGGGCCGGTGCCCTCTTGCCAAGAACAGGAAAACGAGCATGCAAGACACCCTCAACGCCTCTTATCCGGTCCTGCCGCTGCGGGACATCGTGGTGTTCCCGCATATGATCGTGCCGCTTTTCGTGGGGCGCGAGAAATCGGTGCGCGCGCTGGAAGAGGTCATGGCCGATGACAAGCAGATCCTGCTGTCGAGCCAGATTGACCCTGCCGATGACGATCCCGCCGAATCCGGTATCTATCGCGTGGGCGTATTGGCGAATGTGCTGCAACTGCTGAAGCTGCCCGATGGCACCGTCAAGGTGCTGGTCGAGGGCGTGGCGCGGGTGCGGATCACCGAGTATTTGCCCAACTCCGAGTTTTTCGAGGCCAAGGCCGAATATCTGAGCGAGATTCCCGGCGATGCCACCACCATCGCGGCGCTGTTGCGCACGGTCGGCGATGAGTTCGCGCGTTATGCCAAGGTGAAAAAGAACATCCCCGACGAGGCTATGGCCGCTGTGACCGAGTCCGAGGAACCGGCCAAGCTGGCTGATCTGGTGGCGGGGCATCTCGGCCTTGACGTGGCGCGCAAGCAAGACCTGCTTGAGACGCTGAGCGTGAGCGAGCGGTTGGAGAAGGTTTACGGCCTGATGCAGGGCGAGATGAGCGTTCTTCAGGTCGAGAAGAAGATCAAGACGCGCGTCAAATCGCAGATGGAGCGCACGCAGCGCGAATATTACCTGAATGAGCAGATGAAGGCCATTCAGAAGGAGTTGGGCGATGGCGAGGATGGTGCAGGCGAGATTGCCGAGCTGGAAGAGCGCATCGCCAAGACCAAGCTGAGCAAGGAAGCTGCGGAAAAGGCCGAAGCCGAGCTGAAAAAGCTCAAGAACATGAGCCCGATGAGTGCTGAAGCAACGGTCGTGCGCAACTATCTCGACTGGATGCTGAGCATTCCGTGGGGTGTGAAAAGCCGGACCAAGAAGGACCTGCACAAGGCTCAGGACATCCTCGATGCCGATCACTATGGGCTGGAAAAGGTCAAGGAGCGGATCGTCGAGTATCTGGCGGTGCAGCAGCGCAGCCAAAAGCTGAAAGGCCCGATCATGTGCCTTGTCGGCCCTCCGGGCGTGGGCAAGACCAGCCTTGGCAAGTCTGTGGCACGCGCCACCGGGCGGGAGTTCATCCGGATTTCGCTGGGCGGTGTGCGTGACGAGAGCGAAATTCGCGGCCACCGGCGGACCTATATCGGCTCGATGCCCGGCAAGATCATTCAGGCGCTGAAAAAGGCCAAGACGACCAATCCGCTGATCCTGCTCGATGAGATCGACAAGATGGGTCAGGATTTCCGGGGCGACCCGGCGTCGGCGATGCTCGAGGTGCTCGATCCCGAGCAGAACTCGACCTTTGTCGATCACTATCTTGAGGTGGAATATGACCTCTCGAACGTGATGTTCCTGACCACGGCCAACAGCTACAACATGCCGGGGCCGCTCTTGGACCGGATGGAGATCATTCCGCTGGCGGGCTACACCGAGGATGAAAAGCGCGAGATCGCGAAACAGCATCTGGTGGACAAGCAGGTCAAGAACAATGGTCTCAAGAAGGGCGAGTTTACCCTGACCGATGCGGCGCTGACCGATGTGATCCGGTATTACACCCGCGAGGCGGGGGTGCGGAACCTTGAGCGCGAGATTGCCAAGCTGGCCCGCAAGGCGGTGACGCGGATCATCAAGGGAGCGGAAAAGGCGATCACGGTCACGCCGGAGAACCTCGACGATTTCCTTGGGGTACGCAAATACAAGTTCGGCCTGGCGGAAGAGAGCGATCAGGTCGGCGTTGTTACCGGGCTGGCCTATACATCCGTGGGCGGTGAACTGCTCAACATCGAAGCCCTCCGCCTGCCGGGCAAGGGCCGGATGAAGACCACCGGCAAGTTGGGCGATGTGATGAAGGAATCGATCGATGCGGCGTCAAGTTACGTCCGCTCGGTCGCGCCCGACCTTGGGATCAAGCCGCCCAAGTTCGAGAAGTGGGATATTCACGTCCACGTTCCGGAAGGGGCCACGCCCAAGGATGGCCCCTCTGCCGGTCTTGCGATGGTGACGTCCATCGTGTCGGTTCTGACGGGGATTCCCGTGCGCAAGGATATTGCCATGACCGGCGAGGTGACGCTGCGCGGAAATGCGCTGCCCATCGGTGGGCTCAAGGAAAAGCTGCTGGCGGCGTTGCGCGGTGGGATCAAGACGGTGCTCATTCCGCGTGAGAACGAAAAGGATCTGGCCGAGATCCCGGACAATGTGAAAGAGGGGCTGGATATTATCCCCGTCGATCACGTGCGCGATGTGCTCAGGCTGGCGCTGGTGCGCGCGCCCGAGCCAGTCGAATGGGACGAAGAGGCAGAAGAGGCCGCCGCCACCGAGGCCGCGTTGAAATCCGGCGAAGAGGGCCGGGGGGCCGTGGCGCATTAATCTGCGCAGGGCCCGTATGACATGACAAAACGCCCCCGGTTCAATACCGGGGGCGTTTTCATTTTGGTCGAGCGGGTCGCGGAGAGACCGGCCCCCGCAGGGGCCGGAACGATCCTTGAGCGCGCGCCTTACCCGAAGAGGAAGTTGTCGGCGGTGAGGTCTGCCGCCAGAACTGCCTCGAAGGTGATGGTGTGGCCGTCCACCGCGACAACCGCACCAGCGACCGTGTCGGTGATGTCGAGCGCGTCGAAATTGGCCACGCTGCGCAGGATCACGGTTTCGGTGGCTGCATCAAAATCGGTGATGATGTCGGCCTCGCCGCTGTTGAGCATGTTGAAGACGAAGGTATCCACGCCCTCGCCGCCGGTCATCAGGTCATTGCCCTCACCGCCGTTGAGCGTGTCGTTGCCTGTGCCGCCATCCAGCACGTCATCGCGCCCGCCGCCTGCGACAAAGTCGTTACCCGCGCCGCCCAGAACGGTGTCATCGCCCAGGCCGCCGCCGAGGCTGTCGTTGCCCTCGCCACCGTCCAGAAGGTCGGTGCCAGCGCCGCCGCCGATCAGGTCATCGCCGGCGCCACCTTCGACCGTATCGGCACCCTGACCGCCGCCGAGGCGGTCGTTGCCGTCCTCGCCCTGCACAAGGTCATTGCCTGCGCCACCATTGGCCACGTCATTGCCTGCGCCGCCGTTGACCACATCGTCACCGCGACCACCGCCCATGGTGTCATTGCCAAGACCGCCGCGCAGGTCGTCATTGCCAAAGCCACCGCCGAGGTTGTCATCGCCTGCGCCGCCGTTCACGAGGTCGTCGCCCGCACCGGCCCCAAGCCGGTCATCCCCGTCCGTGCCGATCAGCGTGTCATCGCCATTGCTGCGGCCGGTGGCGGAGTTGTCCACGCTGAGGTTGTCGAGGTTGTAGATCACCGTGTTGCCGTCACCCTCATAGGCCACGGCGATCTGTGCAAAGCCCGTGGCGCTTTGATCTGCCGGGATAAAGGCGATGGTTTCGGGGCTGATGTTGCCGTTGGCCTCGCTGTCGATATAGTGGTCGAACGCCGGGTTTGCGGGGTCCGTGATGTCAAACACCATGATCCCGTTGTCGCGTTCAAGCCCGATAAAGACATAGGGTTTGCCTTCGACCACGCCGACGGCGATTGCCTCGGGTTCGACCCCTTTGTCGTCTGAACGGTTGTCGAACTCACCCTCGTCCTGATTGAACAGCTCGGGCCGGATTTCCGCGATGAGCTGCGAGAACTGCGACCCGCTGTCAAAGACGATCTCGCCGGCGGTGTTGTAGATGGTGAAGGAGCGCGAGCCGTAGTGGAACAACTGGTCGTAATCGCCATCCCCATCGGTGTCGCCCAGATCGGTACGCACGTTGAGGCGGCCAAGGTTCTCGTTCAGTTGCAGGATATCGGCATTCGGGAAGGCGGTCGGATCGAGCGTCAGGCTGGCGATCCGGGCTTCGGTTGCGTCGCGCGCGTCGCCCTCGTTGGCGGTGAAGATATAGGTCTCGCCGCCAATCTCGATCGAGGTGATCGCGTCGGGCTGGCGCATGCCGAAAAGGTTGTCATAGTTTTGCAGGTTGATTGCATTGTCGCGGTTCGACGCGTCGATCTCGTTGCCCGGAAGCGAGCGGTCCACGAGGCCGAAGCTGCGAATGTCGGTCACGGTGTTGGTGGTGAGGTCGATGACCGCGTAGGCATTGGCCTCTTGCAGGGACACCCATGCAGTGACGCCATCCGGCAGGACGGTGATATATTCCGGCTCAAGGTCCTGAGAGGCGGAGTTGCCCGGCTGGATCAGGACACCGGCCTCGCGCAGGCTGTCCTCCTGGCCGTCGAAGGCCGAGAAATCGAGCGTGACCGCCGTGGCATTGGCCGCGCCACCGCTCACGTCGATGATGGAAACGCCGCCCAAAGGATCGGTGCCGTCCAGTGGCTCGCCCTCATTGGCCACGAGGATGCGCGTGCCATCGGGGGTAAAGGTCACCATATCGGGCAGATTGCCCACCTCGACGGTGTTGAGCAGGTTGCCGTCCTGATCGAAGATTGCGACGACGCCATTGGCCTCTGCGGGTGTGACCGACAGCGCAGCAGCCACGAGGCCGTTCTTGGCCGCAACCGATTGCACGCTGGCGAACCCTGCCACCTGACCAAGGTCGAATTCACCCAGTTTCTCGCCGGTGGCCGCGTCGAACGCGTCGATGCGGTTCTGCGCGCCGTTGGTGACATAGGCGCGGCCTGCGTCCACCGAGACCACCTCGGACCCGCCGGTGAACAGTTCGGTTTCGCCGCTCAGAAGCTCTGCCGCGATGGAGGTGCCGAGGGTCGGCGTGTTTTCGTCGAGCAGGATACGGTCGACACCGCCATTGCGCGCCAGTTGCACGATGCGCAGGTCGTTGGTGACATCCGTCTCGGCATTGGCAAAGGCGTTGTCCGCGTCCGGGAAGTTCTCGGTCATGAAATCGCCCAGGGCTTGCTGTTCGCCAAGGCGGTTCGCCTCTGCGTCGCTGGTGATGGACCCCTCGGGCGTAAGGAACTGCACATCCGAGATCAGTTCCTGGAACGGATAGCCGTCGCCATTGGTGAGCATCAGGAAGTCGAGCGTGACCATGCGGATCGTCTCGGGGGCTTCGGCAGTGAAGGCACCATCGCGGAAGATCACGATGTCATCGCCGGTTTCCGGGTCGATCAGTGCTACGGTCTTGATCCGGTCGCCAGCCACGGCCACTTGCGGGCGGTCGGTGGCCGGATCGACCACATAATCGCCATTCTCATCGGTGACGAGTTCCTGAGCGGTGCCGTTCTCGTCAAAGCTGACACGGAAGCCGCCGATCTGGAAGAACCGGCCGGGGGTGTTCCCCGCCTCGGTGTTGGTATCGGCCACGCCATGCTCGAGCAGCATGAGAAAGCCTTCCTTGGTCACGGTTGCAACGGCAAGACCGTTGTTGAAGCGCAGCGAATTCTGCAGGTCGAGCTGCGAGAGCACGCCGTCGCCCGCATCGGTGCCAGTGTTGGTGGAAGAGCCGATTTCGGCACGGATGCCGCCGCCGTTCTTGAACGAGACATTGACGGTCGTATCGGCGTTGCGGGCGGCCGCGAGATTGGCATCGGCGGTCAGGTTGCCGAGATTGCTTTCCTCGGTGCGCACGGTTTCGCGGCGGCCGTCGAGGAACACATCATGGTTGCCAAAGGCGACGGTATCGGCCTGGTCCACGATGGTCTGCACCGCGTCGGTCAGGTCCTGCACGATGCTGGCCTTGGCCGAGCCGTCGAGCGCTTCTTGCAGGGTGGCGGCGCCGGTCACGTCCAGCACGCCCTGATCATCGGTGGCAAAGGTGCCCGAGACATCCGCGTCGATGGAGGAGGCGACAAGCACGCCATTGTCATCGAATTCCACGACGAGGCGACCGAGGTAGCTGTATTCGCCATCGGTCGAGACGATGGCCACGGGATTGCCATTCGCATCCACGGTCAGGAAGGGATAGCCCTCGGCGGCCTCGTCACCGTCGCGCAGGCGGTCATTGGCATCGGCCTGAAGCGTGTTGGAGCCGCCGGCGATGATGATGTCGACCCCGTCGAGCAGGCCCGCCAGTTCCTTTTCCAGCGCAATCTGTTGGAGATGCGAGGTAAGGATGATCTTGTTGGCGCCCGCCGCGATCAGGGCGTCGATCTGCGGCTGGATGACGGCGGCGAGGGCTGCCATGCTGGTGGCACCGCCGGTGATCTCGTTTGTGCCGCCCGTGGACGAAATGCTCTCGATGATCTGGGTGGTGGCACCGACCACACCGATCAACTCGCCGCCCTCTTCAATCAGGGTGGCGGGTGCGATGGCCGGACCGAAATTGCCGGCGGCCTGGTCGGCCAAGGTTTCCGCGAAGGCATCGGAGGTGAGAAGCTCGGTCGTGAAAAGATCGCCGAGATTGGCGTCCTCGGAAAAGTCGATGTTGGAGGTCAGATACGGAAAGAGCGCGCCGACCCAGTTGACCGTGCCATTACCGCCGGCCCCGTCGATCACCGATGCGAAGGCGCTGGTGCCGGGATCGAATTCATGGTTGCCCACCGCAGAGGCATCAAAGCCCAACACGTTCATGATCGTGATGTCGACGTGACCGGGCGCTTCGCGCAGGTCCAGGGTCACATCGGTCAGGTCCTGCCCGAGAACCTCGGTGTAGAACCGTTCATAAGCGTTGGTCAGGGTGGCGCGGAACGAGCGGTCCGCCGCGGTCGAGAAGAACGGGCCGGGAATGTAGTTGTCCCCTGCGGACAGCAGGATCGTGTTCTCGAACGTATCTTCGAGCGTGTCGACGATCGCGGCGAAATTCGGCGCGTTGTCCAGAGCGGCGACGCCGCCCTCGAGGTCGTTGGCATGCAGAAGTTGAAGCGTATAGGCCATCCGTTGGTCCACCCAGATTGAGGAATGTTACCGGGCTCGGATAGAGGCGCTTTGTGACGTGGGTTTGAGACATTTGTAACGTCTGCGTAACGCGGGCAGGGTCGCGCGGCATGCCGTCATGGCCGACGCCGTGAAACGTGCGGACGTGCTGGAATGGGACAAAACCCGCACCCAGGCGCAGCAACACACCGCGGGCCGCAAGCTTGAAGAAGCGACCGTCTCGGAAATCAAGAAATCTCGCGCCGCGTTGAAAAAATGGGCCGATGACGAAACCGCCGCCGGTATGGCCGAAGTTTAAGAAACGCTTGCCGTCGCTTGGGGAGCGCGTGCGGCACCTTTTCGGGCACCGGCTAGGCGTAGACCTGCCCGCCGTGCTGACACTGGCCCTGTCGTCGCCCTCGCAGAGCGTCAGGGAGGTTCTGACCGGGGAAGGGCTAGGCGACCTTGACCTTGCCGCCGTGGCGGTCTTGGCGGTGCCCCTGTGGGCACTACCCGTTGCCGACCGGCCGACCGTCGTGGCCCTGTGCGAACACCCCTGACAAGCTTTCCCTAAGTGCCAAGGGCAACTAACCCCGGTTTGCGTTCACCGTCGCAGCCGGGGTGATTTTTATGTGGCAGGTAGTTTGGCTTGTTCTTGGATAGCCTCAAGCAAGTTATTTCTGGCCTCAAGCAGATTTGCCGCAGCTTGCCAAAATGGCCCCATAGAAACAACGCCATCAACTTGGTCTATCGCAGTGCGCATTTGACGCAGGGCCGCGCGATATTCTGAAACGGCTTCTTGCGTGCTCTCGTTGAAAACAGTGAACGACACGTCCACGGCAGCGTCTTGTGCGAGAATGTTGCCAATCAATTCGTCACGCGCGCCTTCAACTTGAGAAGAACTGTCGAGGACGGCGGAAACAAAAGCACCGGCATAGGTTTGGAATTCAACCGAATGCCTTTGAATTTCGATCAACTTAGCTTCTACGCGTTGCTGTTCTTCGCGGACATTTGTATCATGCAGTGAACGCTGGTAGTTCCATTCGTTGACGCCAAGGCTTGCCAAAAACGCAATGATGCCGACGGCAAAAACTTGCCATCGGGGAACTTGGTCAGTTGTGAAAAACTGCTTGAACCGGCTCATATCATTCTTCGTCAGGTTGCGTCGTTACGGTCGTGATCGACCGAAGGCCTTCATTTTCACTTGCGTTCTGGCAGGCGTTCTGGATCTGCAACCAACGTTCGTAACCGAGAATGTTTAGCGTATCCCTAACACTTTGTTCGATACCTAGTTCGCACGGATCGAACGCCATAGACTCTGAGTTTACCACGGTGACTTGATCAACGCCACTTCCATCCTGCTGGATCGGCTGAGCATTGGTTTCCAAAGCCAACGCGAACAGCGCGGACATGACCGCCGGTACGAGCATCGCTCCGCGAAGCGTCATGTATCCCGGCGAATGGATACTAGCTTCTTGGTCGGGCACAAGGTCGTCGCGTCCATCAACGGTCGCAGCAATGTCGTAGATCGACTGCCGATTCTGCCAAGCCTGCTCTTCGTCCGCAACCTTGCGGCAAGCTGCGACGACAGCCATAACGAAAGCGTTGAAGTGAAAATTCTCAAAGGCCGTAAACTCTGGATTGTCCGTTACAAACCGCGCGAGAAACTCTTCTCCGATCACTATGTTTTTGTAGGCCGCGCCCAGAACCCGCTCAAAAGATCGCGCCCGCATTGAGAATAAGTGCATTTTGGGTTCGCAACGCAACTGCGACCTTCGGATCAAGCTCAAGTTCATTGACGTTTGCAAGCCAACGCACACGGCGGACCACGTAGCGGCCCTGCAATAGGTTGCCCGGCCCTCTATTCGTCCAAATCTCTGGATCACCTACGATTTCACCAACCAAAGTGTAGCCCGCATTCCCCAAGTAAATCTTTGATTTTGCTGTCGTGATCATATTATTTCAGATATAAATCATGGCGTTGGAGGCTGTGAGGGGCTTGTTTCATGGATCACCCAGAGGGTGCGGGATTACAGCGG
>Ga0256829_1000284_pt1 | contig 56975 bp, 49 predicted proteins | sample 131447metaG_FD_185979 | JGI IMG/M metagenome (GOLD analysis project Ga0256829, IMG submission 185979) | Hydrothermal vent microbial communities from Lau Basin, Pacific Ocean - 131-447 | ecosystem: Environmental > Aquatic > Marine > Hydrothermal vents | place: Pacific Ocean: Lau Basin | collected...
CGGATGGAGAAACCCCGACTCCGACAACTACTGGTCCTATGCAATCGAGATGAAACTCGACGAGCCCGCCCCCTCCAAAGACCAACTCGCCGACCTCCTCAAAACCTACTACACCGGGCTCATGGAAGCCTTCGGCGTCGGCCGCAAACCCGACTCCCCACCCAACGAAGTCACCGTCGAGATCGAAGAACTCGCCCCCAACACCTACCGCGCCACCCTCCACCTCATCGACGGCTTCTCCACCCTCAAACCCAAATCCGTCCTCGCCCAGATCGAAACCCACCCCGATACCGAAACCACCTCCACCATCACAATCCGGATCAGCCCGCACCCCATCCACCACGAGATCTGGACCGACCTCACAGCAGCCCTCGTCCACATCAACGCCGAACGACTCAACCAGCACACCGCCCCCCTCAAACCCCTCGCGCACCTCCCCCAAGGCGAATGGCGCACCGTCCCCGAAAACGAAAACCAGCAACGCGACCGATGGACCTGGGCCGCAGGCAAAAACGCACTCATCTCCATCACTACCAACAAAAATGACAACGCCGAAGCGATCTTCGGCGTCTTCACCGTCATCTACCACCACCCCCAGCGCGACGAACTCACCGTCCTCGCACTCGTCAACCCCGGGCTCATCCAGAACGGAACCGTCACCCCCCAGGACGACCACATACTCCGCTTCGACATGACCCTCTCCTACAACCAGGAGTACATCCACTGGGCACCGAAATCCCGAGAGATCTCCTCCCTCTGGACCTTCGACACCCCAACCTCCTACACCAACCACTGGATCCAAGACGACGGCCAACCCGTGGACCCCAACATGACCAACTGGTCCTACACCAAGGCCGATACCCTCACCCCCTTCCCCCCCTCCACATCCAAACCCCCGAAGACAATCGAACACCTCAAGCACTTCCTCCCCCTCATCGAGCACGACTGGGAAACCGATACCACCCGAACCACCTTCACCTGGATCCCCCACAACGAAGCCCTCCACATGCGCACCACCGACAAGCGCACCCACGACCCCATCGAAGACACCATCTTCTACCCCCATCCCCACACCAACACCATCCACACCCTCACCATCCACGACTCCGGCGCCATCGACGAAGGCGCCGTCGTCTCGATGACCCCGTCCTCCATCGAGATCGCGGCATCACGCGCAACCACCGAATCCCGTTCACCCCTCATCCGTCAACTCTCCATCACCGAGAGCAATCAACTCCGCGATCACGTATCCCTCACCGTCGAACAAGGCGAGGTCAGAATCACCGAAACCCGTTCCACCCCGATCAACGACACACCCTGACCCCCTCGATCCATCCGCGCCGAATCCTTCGAGTCCGCCGATGGACCGACGAGGATGTCTCCGACCCCGAGTAAGGTTCCCAGACTCCCGAATCTCACCCATCGACACCGACTTTCAACTTCCCCGCTTGACATTCCTCAGCATCGTGTATGATTTTGCGGAGAAGTCGCAAGCCCCGCCCCGACTCGTGCCCCGGCCACTGTGGCCAACCCTGTCGGGCTCCGCACTAAGGGCATAGACCTCTCCCCACGGGCACCCCCTCACGATGATGCATCCGAATACCGCCCTCCGTTTCATCTCCGATGAAATCGGTCACGGGGTCGTCGCGACCCAAGATATCCCCGCAGGCACCATCACCTGGGCACAGGACAAACTCGACCGAGAGTTCACCCCCGAACAGGTGGACGCTATGGGCGACAACTACAAACGCCTCCTCGACACCTACTGCTTCCGCAACCCCACCGGAAAGTGGGTCCTCTGCTGGGACCATGCGCGATTCGTCAACCACTCCTTCAAGTCCAACTGCATGTCCACCGCCTACAACTTCGAGATCGCCATCCGCGACATCAAGGCCGGCGAAGAACTCACCGACGACTACGGCTACCTCAACATCTGCGAACCCTTCCAACCCCTCGACGAAGGGGTCGAGCGCAAAGTCGTCCACCCCGACGACCTCCTCAACTACCACCAGCAGTGGGACCGAGCTCTCAAGAACGTCTGGGCCCACATCCCCAACGTCGCGCAACCCCTCCTCGAGTTCATCCCTCCCCCGACATGGGCCCACGTCAAACGCATCGCAAAAGGCAAGGACACCATGTCCTCCATCCTCAACTGCTACTACGACCCCAGCCCTTCCGCGAGAGACACCCACGACACAATCATCAACGCGCCCAACACAGCAGCATCGACCCACGCCGCGCCCCTCTCCCGAATCACATCCTGACCCCCGATCCGCCCCTCAGTCGTTCAACGCCTCCCCACACCGCTTGCAATACCGCGCATCCGCATCGTGTCCCTCAGCCATGCACGACGGACACGCCCGGGTCGTCACCGAACGAATCCCCCCCGACATCTCCGCCGTCAGAATCCCCGTCGGCACAATAATCAGCGAATACCCGATCAGCACCAGGATCGCCGTCATCGCCTTCCCCGCCCCCGTGATCGGCGTGATATCCCCATACCCCACCGTCGTCATCGTGATCACCGCCCAGTACATCGCGCTGGGCATCGAATCAAAGTCCTCGTTCTTCGCGTTCCCCTCCACGATGTGCATCACCGCGCTCGCGATCAGCACTACGATCAACACCGTCGTCAGGAACACCGCGATCTTGTGACGAGACACCAACAGCGCCTCCTTCAACGCCGCCGCCTCCGTCAGATACCGCGCGAGCTTGAACACCCGGAAGATCCGAAGCAGCCGCAGCGTCCGCACCACCAGCAAACGCTCCCCGCCCGGAACCACCAGCCCGATGAACGCAGGAAGAATCGACAGCAGGTCGATGATCCCATAGAACGAGAACACATACCGCAGCGGGCGCCGCACCACCACGATCCGCACCAGATACTCGATCGTGAACAGCACCGTGAACACCCACTCGAGCGCCAAGTACACCCCCCGAGCGGGCTCCTCATCCGCGCTGGGCATCGTGGACAGCACCACCACCAGCACCGACAACAGAATCGCCGCAATCAACGAGACGTCAAACGCCTTCCCCGCGCGCGTATCCGCCTCGAAGATAATCTCGTGCAACCGATCGCGCCATGGCGCGACAACCGGGGGTCCGTCTTGAGTCCGTTCGTCCGTCATCCGATGTCCCCCATATCGACCCATCGCCCCATGTACACTTGAAACACACCCATAACCCCGCTCAAGGATCTCAAAGCGTGCTCGACGACCTCCCCAACACCCTCCAGTCCATCCACGACCGAGAGCGCGTCCGATCCGACGGCCAAGTCGCCACCTACATCCCCGAACTCGCCAAAGCCGACCCCGACACCTTCTGCATCGCCGTCACCTTCGTGGACGGCACATCCCACGTCGTCGGAGACGAACACGCCGCTTTCACCCTCCAGTCCACCGCAAAGCCCCTCGTCTTCGGGCAAGCCCTCCAAATCGTCGGCCGCAAACTCACCGTCTCCCTCACCGGCGTCGAACCCACGGGCTCCTCCTTCTCCTCCATGGTCGGGCTCGACGAGATCGGCCGCCCCCTCAACCCCATGGTCAACGCCGGCGCCATCGTCACCGCCTCCCTCATGCCGGGCTCCACCCCCGAAGACCGCTTCGAGCACGTCCGCGCCGCCGTCGCAACCTACACCAACCAGGACACCACCATCGACGAAGCCGTCTACCGCTCCGAAAAACGCACCGGGGACCGAAACCGCGCCCTCGGATACCTCCTCAAGGACAAAGGCACCATCGAGGGAGACGTCGAAGAAACACTCGACCTCTACTTCCGCTCCTGCGCCCTCCGCGCCACCACCCAGGGACTCGCCAACGCCGCCGCAACCCTCGCAAACTACGGCCTCAACCCCCACACCAACGAGCGAGTCGTAGACGAAACCTACATCAAAGACATCCTCGTCGTCATGCTCATGAACGGGATGTACAACTACGCCGGGCGCTGGGCCTACGAAGTCGGACTCCCAGCAAAGTCCGGAGTCTCCGGCGCCATCATGGCCGTCGTCCCTGGGATCATGGGCATCGCCGTCTACTCACCCAAACTCGACACCTACGGGAACTCCACGAGAGGACTCGCCGTCTGCAGAGACCTCGTCCAGCGCTACGACCTCCACATGTTCGGCTCCACCATGCACCCACGGAATCCGTAAACGCAAGCAGAGCCCATCTCCCCGATCACTCCCCGAGCAACCCCTCGATCCGCTTCAGCAGTTCCTGATCCGAGAGCGACGTAGACGAGTCATACCGCGCCATCAGATGACCCTCCCGATCCACTAGGTACTTGTTGAAGTTCCACGTGGGCTGCCCCGCCGCCTCCGTCAGCTGCGCAAACAACGGAGCCGTGTCCTCCCCCTTCACACTGACCTTCTCGAACATCGGGAACGTCACCCCGTACTCGGATGAACAGAACTGCGCGATCTGCTTGTTCGACCCGGGCTCCTGACCCATGAAGTTGTTCGCCGGGAACCCCAGCACGACAAACCCATCGTCCTTCTTCGCCTCGTACAACTCCTGCAGCCCCGCATACTGCCTCGTGTACCCGCACTTGCTCGCCGTGTTCACGATCAGGATCACCTTCCCCTCGTAATCCTTCAGCGACACCACCGTCCCATCGATCAGCGCCATCTCATGGTCGAGCACATACACCGGATCACCCTCCACCTCCTGAGGGGGCTTCAGCATCAACCCAGCAGCCCCAAGCCCGACCAACCCCAAGCAAGCAGCAACGATCCCAGCCTTCTTCTTCATCCGATCCTCCTCGCGCCATCCTCGCAGCGCCGTACCACGACTTCGCCCGACATCGCCATCCGGATGCTCTTCCCAAGCACCCGACACCACACAAGGGTATCGTGAATCAACCGACCAACCCCAGAATCATTCCCCGATCCCACAAATCCCCACCCACACCCCCGATCCCCGCCCCATGAAGCGTCTCCTCCTCGTCTCCCCCTTCTTCCCCCCCCAAGGCGGCGCCGCCTCCGTCCGAATCGCCGCCCTCGCCCGAGCCGCAGCAAACGCCGACTGGGACATCGACGTCCTCACCACCCCCAAACGCCCCGACCAGATCGCCCTCCCCGACTTCACCCACCCCGCCGTCACCGCCCACGAAGTCCCGTACCACACCCCACGCATCCTCAGCGCCGCCCGCAACGCCGACCCTTCGCGCTCCGACACCCCAGCCCAAGCCCCCCTCCACAAACGCCTCGCCTCCACCCTCCGCGCCCGGACAGGCATCTACGCCGCCGTCCGAATGCCCGACCTCACCGACCACTGGGTCAAGCCCGCATTCCAACACGCAACCACCCTCGCAAAGCAATCCCGCCCCTGGGACGTCATCCTCTCATCCTGCGGCCCATACACCGCACACCAAGTCGCGCTCGCCCTCCGCACCACCGGCGCCGCCCGCGCCTGGGTCGCCGACTACCGAGACCTCTGGACCGCAAACCATGCCTACCCAGGCCTCCTCCCCTTCTCTATCCGAGAACGCATGATCGAACGACACGTCCTCGCAAAGGCCGACGCGCTCACCACCGTCTCCGAACCCCTCGCCCACTGGCTCCGCGCCAGATCCCGCGCCCCCGTCACCATCGCCACCAACGGCTACGACGCCAAACCCCAACCCCCAAACCCCAGATCCCTCGCCAACGCAAACCCCGCAAACCTCGTCTACACCGGACAGCTCTACGAACGCTTCCAAAACCCCACCCCCATCCTCGCCGCCCTCAAAATCCTCCAATCCCAGAACCGAAACATCACCCTCACCATCGCCGGCGACAACCAATCCGCCTGGACCCAAGCCGCGCAATCCCTCAACCTCAACCCCCAAACCCTCACCCTCCTCGGAGTCGTCCCGCACCACGAATCCATCGCCCTCCAGCGCAGCGCCTCCGCCCTCCTCGGAATCGAATGGCGCGACCCCCGCGCCGGAGTCGTCACCAACAAAATCTACGAGTACATCGCCGCTGGACCCACCGTCCTCGTCACCGGCCCAAGAGGCCCGATGACCGACGTCGTCGAACGCACCGGCCGAGGACTCTGGATCGGATCCACCCCCGCCGACATCGCCAAAACCATCGCCGGCCTTCTCGACACCCGCATCGAACACCCCGCACCAAACCACCAAGCCGTCGCAAACCTCAGCCGACAAAGACAATCCGAAATCCTCCTCCACCAATGCGAACAGTTCACCCCCACCGGATCCCCCAAAACCCACCGGGAACCCACCCCCCAAGGGCTATGATCCCCCAAGGTGTCCCCCCAACGGCGCGACACCAAAGCACACGGAGAACACATGTCGCAGCAGTGTGAGCAGGATACGAACACCGCATCCCCGAGAATCGCCGTCCTCGGGTGTGGTGGGTGGGGCAAGAACATCACCAAAACCCTCGCGCGAGTCCATGAAGTCGCCGCCGTCGCAGACCCGAGCGAGTCCGCACGCGCCCTCGCGTCCGAAATCGCCCCGGGCGCGCGCGTCGCCTCCGATCCCATGGACCTGATCAACGACCCGTCCATCGACGCCGTCATGATCGCCACCCCCGCCGAAACCCACCACGACCTCGCCCGAGCAGCCATGCACGCAGGCAAGGACGTCTTCGTCGAAAAACCCATCACCATCGACACCGACGAAGCCGTCAAACTCCGCGACCTCGCCGGAGCCCTCGATCGCATCCTCATGGTCGGGCACCTCCTCGAATACCACCCCGCCATCCTCAAACTCCGCGAACTCATCGACAACGGAGAACTCGGAGACATCTGGTACGCCGTCTCCAACCGAACCAACCTGGGCAAGTTCCGCACCTTCGAAAACGCCCTCTGGTCCTTCGCCCCCCACGACATCTCCGTCCTCCTCCGCCTCATCGGAGAAGACCCCGAACAGATCGTCTGCACCGGAGGGGACTACCTCTCCAAAGACATCGCCGACGTCACCGTCACCCAGATGAAGTTCCCCGGGGGCGCCCGCGCCCACATCTTCGTCTCCTGGCTCCACCCCTTCAAAGAACAAAAGCTCGTCGTCGTCGGATCCAAAAAGATGGCCACCTTCGACGACGTCGCGCGCGAGCTCGTCCTCCACGAAACCGGGGTCGATTGGCAAGAAGGCCAACCCATCCCCGTCAAATCCGATGGAGTCCAAGTCGAGTACGACACCACCGCGCCCCTCGACCTCGAAGTCCTCCACTTCGTCAACGCCGTGCGCACCCACACCCAACCCCTCACCGACGCGCACGAAGGGGTCCGCGTCCTCCGCATCCTCCACACCGCGCAGGAATCCCTCGTCAAGAACGGCGCCCCCGTGGACATGTCGCCCACCATCAACATCACCACCCAAGAAGCAGTGGGGGCCCGATGAGCCACCAGGACCGCTTCCCCAACACCAAGATCCACGAATCCGCCTACATCGACGACGACTGCACCATCGGCGCGGGCTCCTCCATCTGGCACTTCTCCCACATCATGCCCCGCGCCCAAATCGGTGAGCGCGTCAACATCGGACAGAACGTCGTCGTCTCCCCCGACGTCACCATCGGAACGGGCTGCAAAATCCAGAACAACGTCTCCCTCTACACCGGGGTCCACCTCGACGACTACGTCTTCTGCGGCCCCTCTATGGTCTTCACCAACATCCTCACCCCGCGCTGCGAAATCAATCGCCGCAGCGAGTACGTCGAAACCCGCGTGGGATACGGCTCCTCCCTCGGAGCCAACTCCACCATCGTCTGCGGCCACACCATCGGGCGCTTCGTCCTCGTCGGCGCAGGAGCCGTCGTCACCACCAACGTCCCCGACTACGCCCTCATGCTCGGAGTCCCCGCAAAACGAAAGGGCTGGGCATGCCGCTGTGGTCTCGTCCTCCCCAACCCCGACACCGAAGGCAACACCACCTGCACCACCTGCGGGAACCAATACCACCAGGAAGGCGCCCTCGAAGAAGCCCGCCTCACCCCCGTCAAAGAAGCCGACCCCCTCGCCGTCGCTTCACACTGATCCACGCAACAAGAACACACCCCATCATTCGGAGTCTCGTGCCATGTCCGCAATGAACGTCCCCCTCCTCGATCTCAAGCTCCAGTACGCCCAGCTCAAAGAAGAGATCGAACCCGTCATGCGCAAAGTCGCCGAAGACCAATGGTTCATCATGGGCCCCGAGGTCAAAGCCCTCGAAGAAGAAATCGCCCAGTACACCGGAGCCAAGTTCGCCGTCGGATGCGCCTCCGGGTCCGACGCGCTCCTCCTCGCGCTCATGGCCCTCAACATCGACGGCATCCGCTCGGGCTCCCGCCCCAAAGTCGTCTGCCCCAGCTACACCTTCTTCGCCACCGGCGGATCCGCATGGCGTCTCGGCATCGACCCCGTCTTCGCCGACATCGACCCCGTCACCTACAACATGGACATCGAGCACACCAAGCAGCTCCTCGACCAGCACCCCGACATCAAAGCCATCATGCCCGTCCACCTCTTCGGGCAGTCCTTCGACATGGACGAATGGACAAAGCTCGCCGAAGAACGCAACCTCCCCCTCATCGAAGACGCCGCCCAGTCCCTCGGAACCAAAGACGACCAGGGCATCACCGTCGGGTCCAGAGGAACCATCGGCTGCTTCTCCTTCTTCCCCTCCAAGAACCTCGGCGCCTTCGGCGACGCAGGCGCCGTCACCACCAACGACCCCGAACTCGCCGAGAAACTCTCCATCCTCAGAGTCCACGGCGGCAAGCCCAAGTACTACCACCGCATGGTCGGCGTGAACTCGCGTCTCGACGCGCTCCAAGCCGCCATCCTCCGCATCAAGCTCACCCACCTCGAATCCTGGCACGACCAGCGCATCCAAAACGCCGCCAACTACGACCAGATGTTCCAGTCCCAGGGCGCCCTCACCAACGAAACACCCATCGCCCAGGAAGCCGACCTCCAGATCCGCACCCCCAAGGGTGTCACCGGGAAGGCGCGCCACATCTACAACCAGTACGTCATCCGAGTCCCGGGTGAGATCCGCGACGACCTCCGCAAGCACCTCTCCGAAAACAACATCGGGAACGAGGTCTACTACCCCGTCCCGCTCCACATGCAGGAATGCTTCGCCGAACTCGGAGGGAAAGAAGGCGACCTCCCCCATTCCGAGCTCGCCGCAAAGGAAACCATCGCCCTCCCCATCTACCCGGGTCTCACCCAGGAGCAGCAGCAGTACGTCGCCGACACCGTCGTGAGCTTCGTCCGAGCCCACACCCCGACGAGCGTTTGACCCGCGCCCATGCGCGTCCTCCTCGTCAACGACTACGCGCAAGCCGGCGGAGCCGAACTCGTCCTCCATCGCACGCGCCAGCTCCTCAACGACCGAGGACACGACACACGCACCCTCTTCGCCGATGAGCACAACGTGCGAAGGTCTTGGCGCACCTACATCGCATGCGCCCAGGCAAGAAAGCTCCTCCGCCACGAAATCGAGTCATTCCAACCCGAAGTCGTGCACCTCCACAACATCTACCACCTCCTCTCCCCAGCCATCCTCGCCGACTGCGCCACCTACGCAACTGAGTCTGGTGCGCGCATCATCATGAGCGCCCACGACCACCACCTCCTCTGCCCAAACCCAGGCGGGATGCGATATGCCACAAATCTGTGGGTCCCCGCCCCCATGCCCACCACCGGCGCACAAACCTGGTCACTCCGCTGGGACCGAAGCATCGCCCGCTCCTGCGCGCGCGCCGCCCAGCACTCCTGGAACTACACCATCCACCACCGACACCGCACCATCCACGATGTCATCACCCCGAGCGCGCGCATCGCGTCACTCCTCACCACAATGTTCCACGTGGAACAAATCCACCACATCCCCAACCCACCACCCCAACTCCCCGATCTCGAACCAGCCACACAGAACGGAGCCATCGTCGTCGCGCGTCTCACCGACACCAAAGGCACCGCCGAACTCCTCGAAATTGTCCCGACCCACATCCCCATCACCATCGTCGGCGACGGACCCGACCGCGCTCGCTGCGAATCCATCGCACAATCCCGAGGTCTGGACGCAACCTTCCTCGGCCACCTCGATCACCCCCAAACCCTCATCCACATCGCGCGATCCGAGACCCTGATCCTCCCCTCGCGCACCCTCGAAGCCGCGCCGCTCGTCATCGACGAAGCGCACGCGCTCGGGACGCGCGTCGTCGTTTCCGATCGGTCCGGGATCGACACGGAAACGAGCTACGAACTCGACAACCCGGGGTCCCTCGCCCGCGCACTCGGGTCGCCGTCACACAATCCACGCGGCGAAGCGTGGACGGACGAGCAGTACATCCGCGCGGTCGAATCGGTCTATCGGGGTTAGGCTTTCACCACATCGGCGCGGATCTCGCCGCCGACGCGCGCCATCGCGTTGCGCGTGTCCACCACCAGGGGCGCGTGGTTCGCGATCAGGCTGTAGTCCACATTCGTGTGGTCCGTCACAATGACGACACAGTCCGACTGCGCGAGGCGCTCGGGGGTGAGATCGACACTCGACAGATCGATGTCGTGGTCGCGCATCTCGGGGAACGTGGTGACGTGGGGGTCGTGGTAGCTGACGTTCGCGCCGCGTGCGAGGAGCTGCTCGATGATCTCGGCGGCCGGCGATTCGCGCGAGTCGTCCACGTCGGGTTTGTAGGCGACCCCGAGGACCAAGATGTCGGCGCCCTTGATGGCGTGCTCGTGTTCGTTGAGCGCGTCGGCGATGCGCGACACGACGTAGTGCGGCATGTGTCGGTTGATCTCGCCGGCGAGTTCGATGAAGCGGGTGGCGTAGCCGGTTTCTTTGGCTTTCCAGGTGAGGTAGAAGGGGTCGATGGGGATGCAGTGGCCTCCGAGACCGGGACCGGGGTAGAAGGCCTGGAAGCCGAAGGGTTTGGTCTTTGCGGCTTCGATGGTTTCCCAGATGTCGATGCCCATCCGGTCGAACACGACTTTGAGTTCGTTGACGAGTGCGATGTTGACGGCGCGGTAGATGTTCTCGAGGAGTTTGGCGCTCTCGGCGATCTCGGCGGAGCTGACTTGGTGGACGTTGTTGATGAAGGACTCGTAGAGCTCCACACACAGATTTGTGGAGATTGGGTCGATTCCGCCTACGAGTTTGGGGATTCGGTCGGTGGTGGAGCCCACGCGTCCGGGGTCTTCCCTTTCGGGGGAGTATGCGAGGAAGAAGTCGTCGGCGGCGCGGAGCCCTGTCTGCTCGAGGATGGGGAGCATGACGTCGCGGGTGGTTCCTGGGTAGGTGGTGGATTCGAGGACGACGAGCTGGCCCGGTCGGAGGACCCGGGCGCAGAGCTTGGTGCTCGCGATGACGTAGGAGAGGTCGGGCTCGTGGTGGGGTCCGAGGGGGGTGGGGACGCAGAGGATGATGACGTCGCACTGGGTGAGCGCGGATTCGTCGGAGGTGGGGGTGAATTGGTCGGAGTGTGCGAGTTCCTGGGCGAAGTCGTTCCCGAGGTGTTTGAGGTAGGACTGTCCTGCTTTGAGCTTGGCGATTTTGGAGTTGTCTACGTCGTACCCGACGATGGTGTAGCCCTGCTGGGCGATGGCGCGGATGAGGGGGAGCCCGACGTAACCGAGGCCGACGACGCCGATGGTGGCGGATTTGGAGCGGATGCGGGTGCGGAGGGAATGGGCGCTGTCGCTTGAGGTGTCGATGGAGGCGGAGCGCGCGTGATCGAGACGGCGCGTCGAGGAGGGCTCGGCGTGTGTGCTCATACGATCCGGGTTCCTGCGCGAGAAGGGGTTGCTGGAGATCCGGCGGTGCGTGGTTGGGCCGGAATCTGGGATGATAGCGCACCACGGGGTGGGTGGAACGGTCCTGGGGGCTTCGGTGGTGTCAGGGGTCGATGGCTTTGGTGATTCGGAGGAGTTCGGGGTGGAGGGGTGCGGCGCATGCGAGGAAGTGGCCGGTGTCGAGTGCGTGGTTCCCCTTGAGGTCGGACCATGCGCCTCCGGCTTCGGTGATGATGGGGGGGACGGAGGCGATGTCCCAGATGCTGACGACGGGTTCGATGACGGCGTCGATGCGGGCGGTTGCGAGGAGGACGAAGGCGTAGCAGTCGCTCCATCCCCGGAGGGAGCGGGCGCTTTGGGCGAGGGTGTCGTGGATGTGGAGGGCGTTTCGATCTCGGAAGGAGTCGGGGGTGGTGGTGACGACGAGGGCGCTGCTGAGGGGGGCGTTGGTGGTGACGTTGCAGGGGGTGTCGGGGTGTCCGGCGCGGATGTGGGTGGCGCCGTGTCCGGTGGCGGCGATGACCATCTCGTCGAGGCAGGGGATGGCGATGGCGCCGATGGTGGGGGTGCCCTTGTGGAGGCATGCGAGCATGGTTCCGAAGAGGGGGACGCCTTGGACGAAGGAGACGGTGCCGTCGATGGGGTCGATGATCCATTCGAAGTCGGTGGAGCCCTCTTTGGTGGGGAACTCTTCTCCTCGGATGGTGTCGTCGGGGAAGTGGTGTTCGATGCGTTTGCGGAGCTCGGTTTCGATGGCGCGGTCGGCGATGGTGACGGGTGAGCCGTCGGATTTGTGATCGGGGCGGGCTTCGGGGGTTTGGAAGTACTGGAGCGCGATTTTGGCGCATTCCATGGTGTTGGCGCGGGCGAAATCGAGACGGGTTGTGATCGGGTCGGGGGTCATGGTGGTGAGCGTAGCGGATTGTGTGAGGGGATGTTGTGGGTTTTGGTGTCAGGGGTGGGGGAGGGGTGCGGTGTGGTGGTGCGTGGTTCGGTGCGGGATGATTTGAGGGGTGGGGGGTGGCTCGCTACCATGCCACCACGCGATTGCGGGTCCTGCATTGGGGTCTGTGGTACGTCACACGGTTTGTGAAGGAGGTTCGTATGCGGAACGCTGCTCGTCGGATGGTTGGGGTGCTCGCTGTGGTGGGTGCTGGATGGATGGGTGGTGTGGCGCATGCGGGTGCGGTGTTTGAGGGGGCGAAGGACGAAGCGGGGGCGATGAAGGTGCTCCAGCTCCCGATCCGGACGGACGGTCCGAAGTCTCTGGACCCGGTGAAGGGGTCTACGACGTACGACAACATGGCTTGTGCGCAGTTCTACGAGACGTTGATGACGAACTCGTACGCGGATCCGATGTCGTTTGAGCCGCTGCTGCTTGCGGAGCAGCCCGTGTCGGAGGACGGGGGGCTGACGTGGCGTTTCAAGCTCAAGGACGGGGTGTACTTCCACGACAACGCGTGTTTCCCGAACGGGGAGGGGCGTGAGATCCGCACGGAGGATGTGTTCTACTCGCTCAAGCGGCTTGCGGACGATCAGTACGAGCTCGAGAACTGGTGGCTTTTGAAGGACACGATCAAGGGGTTCGACGAGTACAAGGACGAGCAGAACAAAGCGGCGGAGTTCGATTACGACGCGCCGGTGTCTGGGTTCCGGAAGATCAATGACAAGGAGTTCGAGATCGAGCTGAAGCAGCCGGTCTATCGGTTCCTGTACATCCTGGGGATGTTCCAGACGTCGGTGGTTCCCCGTGAGGCGGTGGAGTATTACGGGGAGGATTTCGGGTTCAACCCGGTGGGGACGGGGCCGTTCATTCTGGATTCGTGGGTTCCGAAGCAGTCGCTGACGGCGAACGTGAACCCGAACTACCACCCGGTGTTCTACCCGGGGCGTGATGAGTGGACGCGAGAGGATCGTCGGAACCGGCTGCACCGTGCGGCGGGGGAGCGGGTTCCTTTTGTGGATCGGATCGAGTTCACGATGTTCCCGGAGGACCAGCCCATGTGGCTGCAGTTCTCGCTGGGGCAGCTGGGGTATTCGCAGGTTCCCGAGGATTACTTCCTGGAGGCGTTCGACAAGGCGTCGCTGGAGCTGAAGGAGGAGATGCTCGAGAAGGGTGTGCGGGCGCAGTCGAACCGTCTGCTGGACTTCATCTTCCGTGGGTTCAACATGGAGGACGAGCTGCTGGGTGGGTATAGCGAGGAGAAGAAAGCGTTGCGTCAGGCGATCGCGCTGGCGATCGATCTCGAGGAGATCAACCAGACGTTCTACAACGGTCGGACGATCGTGTACGACGGTCCGATCCCTCCGGGGCTGCGTGGTCATCCCGAGGACGGTCGTTCGGAGGCGGCGTATCGGGGTCCGAACCTGCCTTTGGCGCGTCAGAAGCTGGCGCAGGCGGGGTATCCGAACGGGGAGGGGTTGCCCGCGATCCGGTTCTACACGTCGCAGACGACGCTGAACGTCGAGATGGCGGAGATGGTGAAGCGTCAGCTCGAGAAGATCAATGTGCGGTTCGAGGCGATCTTCATGGACTTCTCGTCGCTGATCGAGGCGATCAACAAGAAGAAGGCGCCGATGTTCGGGTTTGCGTGGGCGAGCGACTACCCGGACGGGGAGAACAATCTGGCGTTGTTCTATGGGCCGAACGAGTCTCCTGGTTCGAACCACTTCAACTACAAGCGGGACGGGTTCGACGAGATGTACGAGCGGATCCTGACGATGGGGCCGAGCGAGGAGCGTGACGCGATCTACGAGGAGATGCGTGACATGGTGCTCGAGGATGTGCCTTATGTCGGATCGCAGGCGCGTCAGCGTTTCTATGTGATCAACCCGTGGCTGATCAACTGCAAACCGACGGAACGGTATTACGGTTGGTTCAAGTATCTGGACGTGGACGATTCGAAGCGATAAGTTTCCCACCTGGCTGACAAGGAGTCGCGAGCGGTGTGGAACTACATCATTCGGCGCACGCTGTACAACATCCCCGTCTTTCTCGCGATCGTCCTTGTGGTGATGGCGGCGCTGCGCGTTACGGACCCGGTGTCTGCGCACCTTGGGAAGAACGCGAGCGAGGAGCAGATCCGGCTCAAGACCGAGTCGTTCGGGCTTGATGATCCGTTCTACGTCCAGTATGGGCGGTTCCTGGTGCAGATCGTCACGTTCGATTTCGACGATGTGCGGTCCTGGGACCAGGACCGTCCTGTGGGGACGATGATTCTGGATTCGATCCCGCCTTCGATCGCGGTGATGGGGCCGACGCTTTTGATTACGGCGACGATCGCGATCTGTGTGGGGCTTGTGTCGGCGTTCAATCGGGGGAAGGCGCCGGACAAGGTGCTGATGTTCGTCGCGGTGATCGGGATGAGTATCTCGGTGCTGGTGTACATTATTCTGGGGCAGTATTTCGGGGCGTTTCTGCCCAAGCAGGAGAGCGGGGCGTGGCCTTTCGAGGTGGCGGTGGACGCGAGCGCCGCGGGGGGGCGGGGGTTCTTCTTCCATCCGAAGAACTGGGTGGCGTACTGCATGCTGCCCGTGATGATCAACGTGGTGGTGGCGCTCGGGTACGACACGCGGTTTTACCGGGCGGTGATGGTGGAGGAGACGACGCGTGACTACATCCGGACGGCGCGGGCGAAGGGGGCTTCGCGGAGTCGGGTGATGTTCGTGCACATGCTCAAGAACGCGCTGATCCCGATTATCACGCGGATCATGATCTCGCTGCCGTTCGTGGTGACGGGGTCGATTTTGATCGAGGTGTTCTTCAATATCCCGGGGATGGGTCGGACGCTGATCAACGCGATCAACTCGAAGGATTTCCCGGTGATCCAGACGTTCACGGCGCTGTTCGCGGCGTTGTTCATCGCATCGAACATCCTGACGGACGTGCTGTATGCGCTGGCCGATCCGAGAGTGAGGCTGTCGTGATCGCTGCTCTGAAAGACTCGCCTTCGGTGCGGAAGCTTGTGCGGAACCGTCGCGCGATGGTCGCGTTGTCGATCATCTCGCTGTATCTGCTGGTGTTTGTGTGGATCCTGATGACGCAGGTGGCGGCGTGGTTCGGGGGGGTGACGGGGGCGTATGACCTGACGGAGCGGCCTGTGCTGGGGGCGTTGCTCCCGGAGCGGACGCTTGAGCGGGTGGGGGCGAGGAACATGGCTGGTTTCGGGATGATCTCGGAGCCCGAGGTCCGGGCGGAGCAGCTGCGGTTCTATTTCGACCGGGTGGGGGAGGCGCTGGATCAGATCGAGAACCCGATCGCGGGCGATGAGCGGACGGCGGATGAAGTGCTCGGGGAGCTTTCGCTTGCGGAGCGGCGTGTTGCGGATGTGGGTCCTGAGCGGCTGCGTGAGATTTACGAGCGGGGGATCGTGGAGTTCGAGGCGCAGAACGAGCTGCGTGGGTTGCGGTCGAAGTTTGTGCAGATCCAGTTCGCGGTGGACATCGTGCGCGAGAACTTCGCGAAGTACGAGAACCCGAGCGAGGAGGATGATCGGGAGATCGTGCTCGATGAGATTTCGCTGTCGCTCGAGGAGATCGGGATCCTGCTGGATGAGGCGGGGGATGCGATCCCGGGGGATTCGGCGCTGGCGGCGATCGATCCGGGCGAGGTCGAGGACACGGCGCTTGCGGTGTTCGACGAGCCGACGCCGGACCCGTTGTTTGACCCGGCGATGCTCGACACGATCGAGCGAGCGGTGGATGAGCGGCTTGAGGGGATCGATGCGGAGGTGAACGCGAAGGTGCGGAACATCGATCCGATCTTCCGCGAGCTGTATCCGATGCCCGAGGGGATCGACGGGCTGCTGTACAAGACGCGGATGCTTCTGGGGACGGACCGTCAGGGGCGTTCGATTTTCATCCGTGCGATCTACTCGGCGAAGGTGGCGATCCAGGTGGGGGTCGTGGTTTCGGTGATCGCGGTGGCGTTCGGGAGTCTGCTGGGTGCGGCGGCGGGGTATCTGGGCGGGATGATCGACCACGCGGTGATCTGGCTGTACTCGACGTTTTCGTCGATCCCGTACCTGGTGCTGTTGGTGGTGCTGGCGTTTATGTTCACGGGGTCGGTGTTCGAGGGGTCCTTGATCCCGCTGTACACGGCGTTCTGTCTGACGTTCTGGATCGGTCCTTGCCGTGTGACGCGCGGGGAGGCGCTCAAGCTGCGTTCGCTCGATTATGTGCAGGCGGCGAATGCGCTGGGGGCGGGGAAGATGCGGATCCTGCTCAAGCACATCATCCCGAACACGGTGCACCTGATGTTCATCAACTCGTCGCTGCTGTTCATCGGGGCGATCAAGGGCGAGGTGGTGCTGACGTTCCTGGGGCTCGGGCTCAAGGAGGGCGCGTCGTGGGGGATCATGATCAATCAGTCGAAGAGCGAGGTTGTGTCGGGGTTCTTCTGGCAGATCGGGGCGGCGACGTTCTTCATGTTCGTGCTGGTGCTCGCGTTCAACGTGCTGACGGATGCGCTGCAGGACGCGTTTGATCCGAAGCACGTCGGGTGAGTCGTTCGGGGTTTCGGTCGGCGCATGACACACCCGCGCGGGGCGCGGGTGTGAGTGACGGTCTGGTTGTTCGGGTTAGGGGGCGCGGAGGGGGCGGACGCGTTGGTAGCGCGCGGCGATTTCGGGCCAGTTGATGACGTTCATGAATGCGTCGATGTAGTCGGTGCGTCGGTTCTGGTAGTTGAGGTAGTAGGCGTGTTCCCAGACGTCGATCCCGAGGAGGGGGGTGACGCCGGCGAAGAGCATTTTCTGTTGGTTCTCCATCTGGAGGACCATGAGTTGTTGGGCGATGGGTTCGTAGACGAGCCATGCCCAGCCCGAGCCTTCGACGGTTGCTGCGGCTTTTTTGAAGTGGGTGGTGAAGGCGTCGTAGGAGCCGAAGCTGGTTCGGATGTCTTTGTTGAGTCGGCCTGCGGGTTGGCCTCCGCCGCCTTTGGACTGGGGGGCCATGCCTGACCAGAAGAGGGTGTGGTTGATGTGGCCTCCGGCGTGGAAGCTGAGTTGGCGTTGCCAGTGCTGGGTGAGGGCGATGTCTCCGGAGCCGTCGCGGATGGCGGCGAGTTGTTTGAGGGCGTTGTTGAGGCCTCTGACGTAGCCTGCGTGGTGTTTGTCGTGGTGGATCTCCATGGTCTGCGCGTCAATGTGGGGCGCGAGCGCGTCGTAGGGGTAGGGGAGGTCGGGGAGGGTGTACTCGTTGGTGTTGGGGTCGTAGCCCAGGTCGTGGTCGTCGAGGAGCGAGTTTGATGCGGCGTTGGCGATGCTCGGGGTTGCGCCGAGGGCGCTGAGCGCGACGGCTCCGGCGCCCATGGTTCCGAGGGCTTGGCGTCTGGTGAGGTCGTGTGTCATGGGGTCCTCCTTGATGGTGATGGAGTTCCTGCTGCGTGTTGTTTCAGTGTAGCGGATGGTGTGGGTGTGTGAAAAAACCGGTCCTTGAGGACCGGTTGGGGTGTGTTGGTTGGGTGGGGCGTTGATTAGCCTTCTTCGCCGACCTGCCAGCGGCGGAAGGCGGAGAGGGAGCCGCCGGAGCCGACGAGGTCTTTGATCTTCTTGGAGGTGTCCATAATGAAGTCTTGCTCGAGGAGAGCGACTTCTTCGAAGAACTTGCGCATGCCGCCTTCGACGATCTTCTCGGCGATTTCCTGGGGCTTGCCCGATTCCATCGCTTGCTCGATGCGGAACTTCTTTTCCTTCTCGACGAGGTCGGAGGGGATGTCTTCGGCGCTGAGCCCGAGGGGGCGGGGCATGGCGGCGGCGACGTGCATGGCGATCTGGCGGAGGGTGTCGTCGGCGACATCGCCCTGGGCTTGGATGAGGACGCCGGTTTTGCCGTCGTGGTGGACGTACTTGCCGTAGACGGCGGCGTCGGCGGAGCCGACGAGCTTCTCGATGCGGCCGATGGAGATGTTTTCGCCTGTGGAGATGCGGAGGTCATCGACGATGGCGTTCATTTCGTCGGTGGGCTTGGGATCGGACGCGTCAACGGCGAGGGCGAGCTCGGCGAGTTTGTCGGAGGCGCCGATGAACTTGTCGTTCTTGGCGGTGAAGTCGGTCTCGGCCTTGAGCTCGACGATGACGGCTTCGTTTCCGTCACCCGAGACGGCGACGGCGATGCGGCCTTCGCCGGCGATGCGGTCGGACTTGGTTTCCATCTTGCCCTTGAGCTTTTTGCGGAGGAGGTCCTCGGCGCGCTCGGGGTCGCCTTCGGCTTCCATAAGGGCTTTTTTGCATTCCATCATGGCGAGCCCGGTTTTGTTCCTGAGGCTCATGACGTCTTTGGCGCTGATGTCTGCCATTGCTCTGCTCCGGAGAGTGTTCGGCGTTGTTGGTGCCGGTTACTGGTGATATGCGTACCGCTCTTGTGGGAGCGGTGTGTGTATTCGTGTGGTTTGAACGGCCGTGGTTGGGTGCGGCCGATGGAGATCAGGATTCCGCGGCGGGTGCTGCGGCTTCGGCGCCGGACTCGGCTCCGGAGTCGGAGGTTTTGTCGTCGGCGCGGAACTGGGCTCGGCGGGAGCGGCGTTGGGCGCTTTGGTCGGCGGAGGCCTGGTCATCGTCGGCTTTGGCCGGGGCGCGGCCTTGCTTGCCGTCGGCGCAGGCCTTGCAGAGCTCGCGGATGATGACGTCGATGGAGCGCATCGAGTCGTCGTTGCCCGGGATGGGGATGTCCGCGAGGTCGGGGTCGCCGTCGGTGTCGATGAGACAGATAGTGGGGATCCCGAGCTTGCGTGCTTCGCGGAGGGCGGTGGTTTCGCGCTTGACGTCGATCGCGATGATGGCTCCGGGGAGCTTGTTCATGTTGCGGACGCCGCCGAGGTTGCGGCGGATTTTCTTCATCTCGCGGCGGAGCTGGGATTCCATTTTCTTGGAGTAGGACTGGAAGTTATCGTCCTGCTCGATGGCTTCGAGTTCTTCGAGGCGGGAGAGGCGGGTGCGGATGGTGCGGAAGTTGGTGAGCATGCCTCCGAGCCAGCGTTCGGTGACGAAGTGCATGTCAACGTCGGCGACGCGTTGTTCGATGACGTCCTTGGCTTGGCGCTTGGTTCCGACGAAGCAGACGTCCTTGCCGTCGGCGACGACGCGTTGGATGAGCTTGCGGGCGAGGAGGAGGCCTTTGACGGTTTCCTTGATGTCGATGATGTGGATGCCGTTGCGCTTGCCGTAGATGAAGCGTTGCATCTTGGGGTTCCACCCGGAGGAGCGTTGTCCGAAGTGGATCCCGGAGTCGATGAGGTCTTGGACGAGTGTGTTCGCCATGATTTGATCCGTTCCTTGTCAGCGTTTCCGGCGGGATCGGGCCGCGCATGGTCGCTTTGGTGACAGATGAGGGTCCGGGGGGGCCCGGGCCTTTGTTTTTGTTCTGTGATACACGGTCCGGCGCCGATCACGCCGGGTTGAGAGTATAGAGAGGGTTTTTGGGGTGGGCCAAGGGATGTATGTGATTCTTTGCGGGGGGGTTGGGGGTGTCGGCGGGGGTGGTTGCCACCCGATTCGGGCGATTTTTGGGGTGGTTGAGGGGAGGAGTGTTGCGGATTCGGGATATCCGGCACAGTCGGAGGTCCGGGGGACCGATGAGGTGGCTGACCGCCCTGGTTTTGGGGGTGGTGTCTGTCCTCTTGTGGAGCGAGCGTTATGGCGGCAAGCGGGTTGATCATCCGGCGCAATGAGCGGCACGAGATTTCGTTGCCTGCGCAGGTGCGTGTGTCGTTTTCGCACACGGAGCTTGTGAAGCTGAGCAAGGGGACGGCGGGTGAGAAGGGGTGGGTGAATGTTCATCTGATTGATTTTTCGGAGAACGGGATCGGGATCGTGACGGAGGTGTTCTTTCCTCGGGGGAGCGTGCTTGAGGTGCGTGTGCCTGATCTTGGGGATCCGGAGGGGGCTGGGGAGCTGCTTCGTTGCGAGATGCGGGTGATGCGGGTGCAGATGACGGATCGTCGTCCTGCGTACCTGATCGGTGGAGCGTTTGTGGATCCGGGGAACGAGACGAGGGGGCAGATTGAGGCGCTGCTGGATCGGTTGGACGGTGTGGTCGGGGAGGAGGGCTGATGCTGGAAGCGAGTGAGTTCATCTTGCACGCGTTGATCGAGGATCGGAAGATCGACGAGGGGGACGCGGCGGAGATCCGTGAGTATGCGGCGGAGCATGAGTGCGCGCTGGACGAGGCGGCGATCAAGCTGGGGAAGCTGACTTCGAGGGATGTGGGGCTCGCGAAGGCGAGTGTGTGCGAGTATCCGTTCGTCGATCTGGGTCAGTTTGATATCGATATCACGAACTCGCGGTTGATGCCTAAGTCGCTCGCGGAGCGTTTGTGCGCGTTCCCGTTGTTCAAGACGGGTGAGATCGCGACGGTGGCGATGAAGGAGCCGTTGGATCTGGGGGCGCTCGACGAGATCCGTCAGTGTCTGCGGATGCAGATCGATCCGGTGGTGACGGATTCGGTGAAGCTCCAGTCGTTGATCGCGCGTTCGTACACGCTGGATCTCGGGGAGTCGGAGGAGGTCGAGGTCGATGATCGGCTGAGCGCGTCGATCGAGAACGAGCCGATCGTTGCGGCGGTGAATCAGATTCTGTTCAGCGCGGCGGAGATGAATGCTTCGGATATCCATGTGAATCCGGACGACAAGGCGTTGCATCTGCGGTACCGGGTGGACGGTGTGCTGACGTCGCATCGTGGGCCGGACATTTCGTTGCACGAGGGGATCATTCAGCGTTTGAAGGTGATGGCTCACCTGGACGTGGCGCAGACGCGCCGTCCCCAGGACGGGAAGTTCCGGTTCACGTACAACGGGGCGCCGATCGATGTGCGTTTGTCGCTGATCCCGACGATCCACGGGGAGAACGCGGTTTTGCGTCTGCTCGCGAGCGCGTCCCGGATCGGGAGGGTGAGCGATCTTGGGATGCAGCGGGATACGTGCGAGACGTTCGAGCGGATGATCTCCAAGCCCCACGGGATGATTCTGGTGACGGGTCCGACGGGTTCGGGGAAGACGACGACGCTGTACACGGCGTTGAACCAGATCAATACCCCTGAGCGGAACATCATGACGATCGAGGACCCGGTGGAGATCCGGCTTCCGATGATCCGTCAGATCCAGGCGAACCCCGCGATCGGGTTGACGTTCGCGAGTGCGCTGCGATCGATTCTGCGTCAGGATCCGGATGTGGTGCTGGTGGGCGAGATCCGTGACGAGGAGACGGCGAAGATCGCGATGCAGGCGGCGCTGACGGGTCACCTGGTGTTCTCGACGCTTCACACGAACGATGCGGTGGGGGCGATCCCGCGTTTGCGTGAGTTCGGGGTTCCGGCGTTCGCGATCAACAATGCGCTGCTCGGGGTGGTGGCGCAGCGGCTTGTGCGCCGTGTGTGCGAGGAGTGCGTGGTGGATGACCGTCCTGAGGATTTTGAGCTTCGGGCGCTCGGGATCGATCCGGAGGGTGGGGAGAAGTTCGTGACGGGCAAGGGGTGCGCGCGTTGTCTGAGCACGGGGTACAAGGGGCGGATCGGTGTGTACGAGTTGTTCAGCGCGACGAGCGCGGTGCGTGAGTTGATCGAGCGATCGGCTTCGTTCGCGGAGCTCGGGGCCGCGGCTCGTGCGGGCGGGATGCGGACGATGCTCGAGGACGGGATCGAGAAGGCGCGTGTGGGGCTGACGACGATCGAGGAGGTCGCGAAGCTGCACGCGACGGTGGACGAGGCCCCGACGGATCGGGGTCTTGGTGTCCGGATGAGCGCGTGAAGGAGGAGTGGTTGCGATGGCGGTCACGGCTTTCAAGTACAGGGCGATCGACGAGACGGGGAAGATGCGCCGTGGGACGGTGAGCGCGCGGAGCGAGGAGGCGGCGTTCCAGGAGTTGTCGGGGCAGGGGCTGAGTGTGCTGGAGATCCGGGCCGGGGGCGGGTCGGCGCTGCTGCGGAGCGGTGAGCGGATCACGCACCACGAGATCGCGCAGCTGACGCGTGAGATCCATGCGTTGCTGGAGGCGAACATCCCGTTGTCGCGGGGTTTGTTCTCGATCGGGGAGCACGAGAAGAACAAGAAGCTCCGAGACATGATCGTGGATATCGCTTCGATGATCGAATCGGGGGAGAAGATCACGGTTGCGTTCTCGAAGTACCGGGACGTTTTCGGGGATGTGTACATCGAGACGCTCCGTTCGGCGGAACGTTCGGGTCGGATGGCGCAGGTCGCGGAGCACCTGGCGGACATGCTCGAGCGGATGGTGGAGATGCGTCAGCAGGTGCGTCGTGCGATGTCGTACCCGCTGATCGTGATGGCGTTTGTGGGGGTGGCACTCAGTGTGATCGTGGTGTTTGTGGTCCCAAGGTTCGCGAAGATCTTCGAGAGCAACGGGGTGGAGCTGCCGCTGACGACCCGGGTGGTGCGTGCGCTGGGGATGTCGATCACGGAGCACTGGTGGGTGTATCTGCTGGTGATCGCTTCGGTGGTGTACGGGATGGTCCGCGCGTGGAAGAACAAGCGGGGGCGGATGGTGATCGAGCGGATGCTGATGAAGACGCCCTACATCGGGAAGCTGATGTCGGCGGTGACGACGGCGCGTTTTTCGAGCGTGCTGGGGATCGGGCTCGATTCGGGGATCGAGGTGATCGACGCGATCGAGATCGCGAGCGCTTCGACGGGTCGGCCGGTGTTTGTTGCGGAGTGCGAGAAGATGTGCACGGAGATGCGGTCGGGGACGTCGCTCGAGGACGTGATCAACACGTCGAGGTCGCTCCCGAGCTTCGCGCGTCGTCTGCTGGGTTCGGGGAAGGACTCGGCGGAGCTTTCCCGCGCGGGCGGGATCATCGCTCGGCACTACGACCGGATGGCGGATCACTTGACGAAGAACATCAACACGATCGTGGAGCCCATGATCACGATCGCGATGGCGGGGATCGTGCTGCTGATCGCGCTGGCGGTGTTTCTCCCGATGTGGCAGATGGTGAGTATCAACAAATGAGAAGGGGCCCGGGTATGCGGAGCATTTGGGAACGTGCGTTCACGCTTGTCGAGGTGCTGGTGGTCGTGGTGATCCTGGGGATCCTGGCGGCGGTGGTGGTGCCCAAGTTTGCGGGCGCGACGGACGATGCGCGGACGTCGAGTCTGCGGAGCACGCTCGGTGGGGTTCGGAGCGCGGTTGCGTCGTACCGGATGGACGCGGTGATCAACGGGGATGATCCGTACCCGTCGCTGGCGCAGCTCAACGACGGGAGTGTGGTGAAGTTCGAGTTCCCCGCGAATCCGTTCACGGGGGTTAGCGGGGTGCAGAGCGTGTCTTCGGCGCAGGCGGATGCGCGTGCGGTGGTGAACCCGGAGAGCGCGGGGTGGAACTACCACGTGGACAACGTCGCGGACCCGGCGGTGGCGATCTTCTACGCGAACTGCGAGGACGCGACGACGGAACCGGACGGGGCTGGGGGATTCAAGGACGCGAACGATCTGTGAGGGTGTGATGTCGGTGCATGGTCGGACATCCCGTCGTGGTGGGTTCACGCTTGTGGAGTTGCTGGCGGTGGTTGTGATCATGGGGATCATCGCGGCGAGTGTGATTCCGACGATCTCGCACGCGGGGGAGGCGCGGCGGGGTGTGGCTCGGGACGAGGTGGTCCGGATGCTGGAGTACGCTCGCTCTCGCGCGGGGGCGACGGGGGAGCCGTGCGGGGTGGGGTTCGATACGGGCGATCCGGTGGTGACGCTTGTGACGCTGACGGACGGCGGGGTGGTGTCGATCATCGATCCGGTGACGGGGGTGTCGAAGGACGCGGATCTCGGGGCGTTGTTCGATGGGGTTTCGGTGAGCGCGTTCGAGAACGGGGACGGGAAGACGGCGGCGGGGGTGGTGTGGTTTGATTATCTCGCGGCGCCGCACGTGCGGGACTCGGACGGGGTGTTCGATGCGTGGTTCGATCGGGACGCGACGGTGACGCTGTCGAGCGGGGCGACGATCGTGGTGTACAAGCATTCGGGGGTGATCGAAGCGCCATGAAGGGGTTGATGCGGACATCCCGTGGGTTCACGCTGATCGAGGTGGTGGTGATCGTGCTTGTGCTCGCGATCGCGGTTCCCCCGACGCTTGAGCTGCTGATGAGCAACGCGGCTTCTCGCGCGAACACGATCAATACGTCGAGGGCGACGCTGCTCGCGAGTTCGGTGCTCGAGTGTGTGATCGCGGATGTGGCTTCGGGTGATGCGTCGCTCGGGTTCGACGCGTTGACGGATTCGGCGGTGTACCTGGACGCGGAGACGACGGGGTTGTACGCGCGGATGGCCGCGCCGACGCAGGCGCTGCGGGATCTGGGGTTCACGTACGAGGTCGAGATCGGGGGGTTGGTGTCGAGCGATGGGTCGGTTTCGCTCGACGAGGACGAGAATATCTTCCGGACGGTCACGGTGCTGGTCGGGTATCCGTCTTCGGATGGTGGGTCGTATTCGCTCCCGCTTTCGGTGATGGTGTCGTCGCTATGAGGTTCGGGCGGGTCCAGGTCGGTGGTGGGTTTACGCTCGTGGAGCTGATCGTGGCGATGACGATCATGTCGGTGATCGCGGTGGTGGTGATGCCGATTATTGTTTCGTCAACGGATACGTACGCGAGTGCGCGTTCGGCGCGGGGGACGACGGAGCGGGTGGTGTATGCGCTCGAGCGGTTCGGTCGGTTGGTTCGGGAGGCGCCGTTCGATGAGGACGGGGGGGTGTTGTCGGTGACGAGCGCGAGCGCGACGTCGCTGGTGTTTGGGGACGGGACGGGGATCCGGCTGAGCGGGGATCGATTGGAGATGCTCGCGCCCGATGGGGATTGGGTGACGCTGTGCACGGGTGTGGATCGGGCGCGTCTGACGTACTTCGATGATTCGGGGGATCCGATGCTGTTGGTTGCTCCGGGTGAGATCCGGCGTGTGGGGTTGACGGTGGAGTCGGGTGGGTTCACGCTCGGTGGGTATGCGTTCGCGCGGTCATGGATCGGGAGGTGATGGGGATGGCGCGGAAGGGGTATGAGTCGAGACGGGGGTCGGTGCTCGCGGTGTTGATCGTGGTGCTGGTGTTGATGGCGATGGTGGTGGCGGGGGTGGTGCGGCCGTTGCGGGACGAGGCGTCGCTCGCGGTGATGCGTGTGGAGACGCTTCGTGCGTTTTATGCGGCGGAGTCCGGGGCGTTTGTGGTGACGCAGGGGTATGTGGGGGGGTGTGAGATGCCGACGGAGGGGAGCGAGGTGGAGATGCTGGGTCAGCGGGTGGTGTTCACGCAGATCCCTGATTCTGGCGGGGTGGCGGTTGTGGAGGGGGAGAGCGGTGACGCGACGAGGCGGATCGAGCTCGTGATCGAGTAAGGGTCGGGTCCGATATGGGTGTTGCTCTGGGTGGGTGATCGTGCACAAGTCGGTGCTGGATCGGTTCGATATCGGTCGGGGAGCGTTCCCCGGATCGAGGAGGTCGGATGCTGGCTGGATCGGAACATCACATTCTGTCGTTGACCACGCGCGAGCTTTCGATCGCGGCGGTGCGGGGTGGTCGCGTTGTGCGGACCGAGCGGGTTGAGCTTGACGAGGGGGTTGTCGAGGACGCTTGGCACAACGGGTTGCACGAGCTGGATCAGGCGCTGCGGCAGATCCTTGCGCGGCTCGGGGTGTCGTCGATCCGTGGTGCGACGTTGTTGTACATGAGCCCGAGTCTGGTGACCCGTGTCGAGGTGAGCCCGCTCGAGCCCGGTGCGGCGAGCGCGAAGTTGGGTGCGGACATCGGGCGGATCGTGGGGAGGGCGAGTCCTTGCGCGACCCGGGTGCTCGGGTCGGTTCGTGAGGGGGATGAGTACCGATCGGTGGTGCTGGGGTACGGGGACAGCGATGAGCATCTGCGGATGCTGTATGCGTGGCTGACGCGGTGCCGGGTGGGGGTGACTCGGATGATTCCTCGTCAGGCGGTGGCGGTGGCGAAGGCGTATGGGATGCTCGATGAGGCGCCTGAGGGGTGCGCGGTTGTGTACTTCGCGGAGCACACGAGCGTGATCGGGTATCGGGATCGGGGGCGGGATGCGTTGATGCGTGTGACCGAGATCGGGAGCGGGAAGATCATCGATGCGTTCTCCGAGTTCGGGGGTGCGGTGGATCACTCGGACGAGGGGGCGGAGCGTGTAAAGATTACGGTGGACCATGCCCGGGAACGCGCGTATGAGGTTGGGATCCCGATCAGCGGGGCGCGGTCTGGGGGATGGAGTGATGAGTTGATGCCGGCGATTGTGCCGATTTTGCAGCGGTACTGCGTGGAGATCAAGCAGACGTTCCGGTTCGCGGCGAATGTGGAGCATTCACCGACGAGGTTGATGGTTGCGGGTCCGGCTTGCACGATCCCGTCGCTCGCGGCGGCGCTCGCGCAGAGTCTGGAGTACCACATCGAACGGGATCCGGACGCGACTGGGCATGCTCCCTGCGATGCGTTTGGTGTGGGGACGCTCGAGCATGACAGCTTGGGGCATATCGAATCGCTTTCGGGGTTGCTCCCGAGGGTTGCGAAGGAGCAGCGTGCGACACGGACGCTCATGAACTCGATCCGTGTGGGTGGTGTGATCGCGGCGATCGCGCTCGGGACGGAGTTCGGTCTGGATCTGATTCGGTCGAACGAGATCAGTGCGGAGCTTGAGAAACAGCAGGTGACGATCGATCAGATCGAGCGTGAGCGGAACGAGCGGCTCGAGACGGCGCGTGTTGCGCGTTCGATCGGTGCGGCGGCGACGCTGGTGAGCGAGGGTGTAGGGGTGGATGCGCAGTGGCCTGGGGTGCTTGCGCAGATCCCCGCTTCGTTCCATGATTCGGTGCGGGTCTTCGAGATCCATGGGCGGTATAGCGGTCGGCGTCCGGTGTTGATGATCTCGGGTCATGCGGTGTCGAGCGATGAGAACCCGGACCCGAGCAAACTGATCTCGGAGTACATCGAGTCGCTCCAGTCGATCGAGGATGTGGAGCGGATCGAGATCGCGAGTACGTCACGTGTTCGGATCGACGAGGACACGGACGGGGTGCGTTTTTCGCTCACGCTTGAGCTCACGGCTCGTTCGAGCAGGCTTTCGTCGCTCGCGGGTATCCGTGCGGATGTGGAAGAGGGAGGGTACTGATGAACAGCGAGATGTTGCGAGCGGTGGGTGTGCGTGTGCTGATCGTCGCGATCGGCGCGTGTTTGGGTTGGTATCTGGTTGTGAAGCCCAGATCGGACAAGCTGTCGTCGCTCGAAGCGGCGCGTGTGGCGCAGGGTGGGATGATCGAGGCGTACCACGGCTTCAAGGGCGATGCGGATTCTGATGAGGATTCGCACACCCAGAATACTCTTGAGTTGGCGCGTGGTCTGATCGTTGAAGCGGTGGTCGAGGGAGATCCGGGGACGATGCTCCATACGCTCCTGAACGAGCGTGCTTCGGAGGAGGGGGTTCGGATCTCGAGTATCGAGAGTGTGCAGTCGCGCGAGATCCGATCGAAGATCGGGGAGACGAAGCTCGAGGTGACTGGGAACCGTGCGTTGCTCCGGGTGGAGTTTGAGGGGGTGTACTCGGATGTGGTGGGGTTCATGGATGGGATTGCGCACGTGCCTTACCCGGTCCGGTTTGCGGGATTCCGGGTTGTGCCTATCGGGGTCGATTCGGTGCGTGTGAGTGCTGAGGTCGAGATCGTGACACTCGGGGATGTCCCGGGGGTCAGCAGCGCGTTTGCGGGGGTTGAGACGGAGATGGGATCATGAACGAGTCGGTGCAGATTCTCTCGATGCGGATGGCGTGTGTGCTTGTGCCGACGCTCGCGGTGCTGGGGTTTCAGCGGGTGATTGCGGAGCCCAGGGGGGCGTTTGCTTCGGATGCATCGTTCGGGTTTGTGTCGCTCCCGGATGTGTCGGGGGTGGTCGTGGATGACCATGTGACGGACGGCGTGGACGAGATCGTGGGGTCGTCTCCGCTGTGGTTCGTGGAGATCGAGCACCAGCTCGCGGAGATGACACAGATCGAGAAGCCCAAGAATGTGGGGGCTGTTCCGGATCCGGTGTTTGTGTTGAGCGCGGTGTTGCCTTCTCGGACGAAGCCTTTGGCGGTGGTGAACGGGAAGCCCCATCGGGCCGGGGACGTGGTGGTTCCGGGGTGGAGACTGAAGTCGATCGATGGCGCGAGCCGGTCGATCGTGATGGAGCACGATTCGGGGCGTGTGGTGCGGGTTTCGATGTCGCAGTGAGGCGTGAGGGGGGTGGATCTTGAAGTCGTGTGGATGGTGGTCTACGCTTTCCGGCTCGGGCGCATAGCTCAGTTGGCTAGAGCGCTGCCGTCACATGGCAGAGGTCACAGGTTCGAGTCCTGTTGCGCCCATTGGATTGATCTTGCACGGGAGTGCGAGGCGATGACGGGGCCGGCGATTTGTCCGGTCCTTGTTGTCTATTAGGGCGATTGGGGGTTTTATGCCGGGTCTTGCCGCTTGCTACTACACTATATTCATGCGGCGAAGCCATCATGCATGTCGCGCGTCATCTCGCAGGTCGGAGCCATGGACATGTTGCCTGCTCGGTTCGGAATGATCGATACGGATGCTTCATGCTCTCCATTCACGTGGGGACGATGAGGGCGTGTGCGGATCGAGTTTGGTACGAGAACGGAGGAACTGATGTCAGACTTCCGAACGCCGCCGATCAAACGACACGAGGCATTGATACCGCTCAGCCGCGACCACTACGTCGGGTTGGTCCACGCGAATCGGATGAAGAAGTCCGCGACCGCGGATCGGGTCGCCCGTCACAAGGCGATTGCCGAGTTCCTCGATGCATGGAAGTCGGAGATCGAGCCGCATTTCCGGGACGAGGAACGTCTCTTGATTCCACTGATCCAAGACGAATCGGATCGCAGGCGGTTGCTCGACGAGCACGCACGGCTCCGCGAGGGCGCGGGTCGAGCCGCGAATGAACGGAAGTCGATCGACCCGGATCCGGGATTCGTCGAAGGGCTCGGGCGCGATCTGGAGCAGCACATCCGCTGGGAGGAGCGTGTCCTCTTCAACAGCATCCAGGATCATGCCACCGCGGATCAGCTGGAGCACCTGAGCAAATTGACGGCGGAGGTCGAACGTGCCCGCAATCGGGGGCGGATCGGGGATGAACAGGAACGCTCGGGCGATCCCTGACTTCCCACGGGGCATGCCCGCGGATGCGTGGACGGTTTCTCACGCTAGCATCCGACATGCTGCGACACATCATCACATCGACGACAACCCGGCCCGCACGACACTGCGCCGCGACCGCTCTGCGGGTCTTCCTGCTGTTCGGCATCGCCACGCCGATCACGGGATGCGAGCGCGGCGGGATCGAGGAGCAGGAGGTCGCGAAGGGTGTGGAGGACGTCCCGTCCGCGACCGCCGTTGAGGAAGAGCCCCGAGCTCGGGCATCCGATCCCGACCAGCCATGGATTGTTCCGGATGGGTGGAACGAGGATCCGGCGCCGCGCCAGATGCGTTTGACGACGTACATCGCGCCCGACCCATCTGGAGATGTCGAGGTCGCCGTCTCTCGTTTCGGTGGGCGCGTAGGTGGCGAACTCGCGAACATCAACCGTTGGCGCGGGCAGATGGGGCTCGCGCCTGTCGCGGCCGATGGGCTCGAGTCCGTCATCACCCGGTTCGAATCCGAGGGCTACGACGGGTACGAGACGCGGATCGAGTCCGAACGCGGCGTGATGCTCGCGTCCGGGGTCTACCAGTCAGACATCGACCAGACCTGGTTCGTGCGCGCGACGCTCCCGGACACGGAGGCCGCGGATCGGGTGCAGCCCGACCTGTTCGGGATGGCGCGTTCGATCGCGGGTCTCAGCGCCCCCGGTGACGGATGATCAAGCAGGCCGTGGGAATTTTTGCATCGCTGCGGCTGACGGTCCTCTTGCTCGGTCTCGCGATGGTCCTGATTTTTGTGGGCACGATCGCTCAGACCCGGCTCGGGGTCTGGCAGGCCGTGGACTCGTACTTCCGTTCGTGGATCGCGATGGTCGATCCGTCGCTGTTCTTCTCTGCGCTCGACGGCGCGCCGAGCGTCCCGATCCCGGGGGGGTACACCATCGCGGGCGCGATGATCTTGAACCTTCTGGGCGCGCACGCCGTCCAGTTCCGAGCAACGCGCCGACGGATCGGGGTATTGGTGCTCCACGCCGGGCTGATCGTGCTGCTCGTCGGGGAGTTCGTCACGGGATTCGCCGCCGACGAGGGGCTTATGTCGATCGACGAGGGCGCGAGCAGTTCGATCGTCGAGGACGTCCGCACGACAGAACTGGCCGTCATCGATCCGAGCGATCCGGATCATGACCGGGTCGTTACGGTCCCGGGATGGATGCTCGCGCGTGCCGCGGCGACGGGGGACCCGATCACCGATCCGCGCCTCCCCTTCGCCGTCCGGGTGGACACCTGGCACTCCAACTCCACGCTTTTCCATGCGCACGGCGACACCCCCGCGACCAAGGGGATCGGGCTCGAGGCGCGTGCGGAGCGTGAACCGAGTGTCACCGGTGTTGAGGGCGCACAGACCGACACACCCGCCGCGTACGTCACGCTCTCGCGCGGCGGGATCGAGCTCGGGACATGGCTCGTCTCCGCGGCGCTCACGGATGCGCAGCGCGTCGAGGTGGGCGATGACGCGTACGGGCTCGCGTTGCGCTACGAACGCACGTACCTCCCCTTCACGCTCCACCTGATCGACTTCAAGCACGACACATTCACGGGAACAAACATCGCGAAGAACTTCTCGAGTGACCTCCGCCTGATCGACCCCGAGCGCGAGACGGACCGGGAGGTGCGCATCTGGATGAACAATCCGCTCCGCTACCAGGGGCTGACGTTCTACCAGGCGTCGTACAAACCCGACGGGAGCGGGACCGTGCTCCAGGTCGTGCGGAACCCGGGTTGGCTCATGCCCTACGCCGCGTGCGTGCTCGTGGGCGGCGGGCTTGCGTGGCACTTCGGACAATCGCTCATCGCGTTCCTCCGGAGGCGCGCCAAGCACGGCCCTGTGCGCGACAGCTCCCCGAAATCCCCAACCCCGAGCAACCGAGCGCTCTGGTCGTGGCTCGTGGGCGCGGGCGCGGTGCTCATCGCGTGCGCCTCGTTGTTTTCGCCGCTTCCTGACTCGGAGTACGACATCAGGGCCTTCGCGCAGCTCCCCGTGTCCGCCGGGGGCCGCATCAAACCCATGGACACGGCCGCGCGTTCCATGCTGATGGTCGCCGGGGGGCGTCAGCGTGTGCGGACCGACGAGGGAACGCTCGGAGCGACCCAGTACCTCCTCGCGCTCATCACGGATCCGGAGCGCGTCGCGGATCTCCCGGTCGTACGGGTGGATCACCCGGACGTCCTCGCGCTCCTCGATCTCGGTCCGGACGAAGGTGGGCGGATCGCGCTCTCGACGATCCAGCCCCGTTGGTCGCGGATCACCGAGCAAGCCCGGAAGAGCGCGAACGTGGAGCCACGCGATCGCGATTCATTCCAGCGCGCCGTGCTCGACCTCCACGATCGGGTCAACACGGTCCTCGCGCACGCGCAGATGCGCGAGCCCTACGCGATCCCACCCACCAACGCGGACGGACAATGGAGACCGTTCCACGAAGCATTCCTCGATGAGCGCGGCTCGCAATCACCTCATCCGAGCGTCGCGTATCTGACGACGATGATGACGAGCGCGAGCGAAGGGGACGCCGAGCGCTTCAACGCCGCGGTTGCGTCGTACACCCAGCTGCTCGAGGAATCAATGCCGAGTGTGATGGACCGGATGCGCCTCGAAGTCCTCTTCAACCGCGCCACGCTCTTCACGGGCGCCGCTTCGGTCTACGTCCTGGCGATGCTGGGGGTGTGCATCTCGTTCATCGCGCGATCTCACGCCGGGCCCGGATCTCTCGCGGAGCGCCTCCGGTCGGGATCCATGGCGCTGCTCGTCGGTGCGGTGCTCGTCCACACGGTCGCGATCGCGATCCGGATGTATCTCCAGGGTCGCCCCCCCGTGACAAACCTCTACTCCTCCGCGGTGTTCGTGGGGTGGGCGGCGGCGCTGACGGGGGTGCTCATGGAGCGCCTCTACCCGATCGGCGTCGGGATACTGGGCTCCGCGGCGATCGGCGCGTCCACGCTCGTCATCGCGCACAACCTGGGCAACGACGGGGACTCGATGGAGATGATGCAGGCCGTCCTCGATTCCAACTTCTGGCTCGCGACCCACGTCATCACCATCACGCTCGGGTACTCCGCGACGTTCCTCGCGGGCGCGATCGCGTCGATCTACCTCCTCGGTCGCCTGTTTACCCGCGCGATCACCCCCGAGCGCGAGCGCACGCTCATCCGGATGGTCTACGGCGTTGTCTGCTTCGCGCTGCTCCTGAGCTTCGTGGGCACCGTCCTGGGGGGGATCTGGGCGGACCAGTCGTGGGGTCGCTTCTGGGGGTGGGACCCCAAGGAGAACGGCGCGGCGCTCGTCGTGCTCATCAACGCAATCATCCTCCACGCGCGGTGGGGCGGCATGGTCCGCGCGCGCGGGATCGCGGCGTTGGCCGTCGCCGGGAACATCGTGACAGCGTGGAGCTGGTTCGGGACCAATATGCTCGGGGTCGGGCTCCATGCGTACGGGTTCATGGATTCCGCTTCGATGTGGCTCGGGATCTTCGTCGGGTCGCAGGTATTTTTGATCGTGACGGCGTGCATTCCGGGTAGATATCCCGTCATCGAGTCCGCTCGCTGAAGAACCGGGTTCGCTTTGGTATGATACCCTGCAGGAAGGGGTATCGATGTCCGGGCGAACTGTCCAAGAGAGCAACGCATCACGCAAGGGGGACCGGATCCGTGTCGTGACACTTCTGTCCGTCCTGTGCGCCGGTGCGTTCGGAATCCTCGGCGGGCTCGGCGCCTTCACCTTCGGGTACGGGGACGGGACTGCGTACCTCAAGAACAATCCAGCTTCGTGCGCGAACTGCCACGTGATGCAGGAGCATTACGACGCGTGGATCAAGTCGAGCCACCACGGGGTCGCGACGTGCAACGATTGCCATCTCCCCCACGATTTCGCGGGCAAGTGGATCACGAAAGCGGACAACGGGTTCTTCCACTCGCTCGCGTTCACCACGGGCGCGTTCCACGAGCCCATCCAGATCAAGCCCCGCAACCGGCGCGTGACCCAGAACGCGTGCCTGTACTGCCACGGTGATTTCGTCGATCACATGCTCCCCGCCGACCCGGGCGGAGAAACCCAGTCGTGCGTGCACTGCCACGGGGATGTCGGGCACGCCGGGCGCGAATCGGGCGTGGGCGCACGCGATTGAACGATGGACCCCGAATGGTCGATCCCAGATGAAAGGGCACAACCCATGAGCACAGCAGGATCCGGCACGAGCAAGACCACCACACCGACCCGACCGGGACGGGCCGCCATTCTCGCGATGGTCTTCATGGTCGCGGTGGTCGCGACGCTGCTCGTGACGTGGGTGCTCATCACGATCTTCGGGCACAAGCAGGACGCGCGCCGTCCCTTCGTGCGTGTCGTCGAGGTCGATGAGATCAGCACCGACCCCGAGCCCTGGGGACGCAACTGGCCCCACCAGTTCGATGGATGGAAAGCGACGTCCGGCGACAAGTTCTACGGCGGATCGAGCGCGCTCACCGAGAGCAAGCTCGACACCCACCCCTGGCTCAAGCGCCTCTACGCGGGATACGCGTTCAGCATCGACTACCGCGAAGCGCGCGGGCACGCGTACATGCTCTACGACCAGGGCGTGACCGAGCGTGTGACGAAGAAACCCCAGGCCGGCGCGTGTATTCACTGCCACGCGTCCAACACCGTCATGTACCGGCGCGAAGGGCTCAAGGCGATGGGTGAGCCCTACGACGATGAAGCGCTCGCGGCCGACTTTAACATGGAAGCCGTCATCCGGGGGTTCCGGGAGGTCAGCCAGAAACCATACGACGAGGTCCTCGCGCTTGTCATGTCCTCACCCGACGGCACCCCCGGGGAGAGCACACCCGTCGTGCCCCAACCCCCGATCGGGGGGTTCAGCGGTGAGTTCGCGGGGCAGGAGATCCCGAGCGACCATCCCGCGATGACCGGCGAAGCCCACCCGGTCTCGTGTATCGACTGTCACGATCCCGAGACCATGTCCGTGCGCGTCACGCGCCCCGGGTTCGTGCTCGGGATCGCGGCGCTCGCGGAGAGCGACGAGCCCACCCCCCACCTGCCCAGCATCGAGCGCTGGCGACGGGGAGACCGCGCCGAGCCCTACGACCCCAACGCGGACGCGACCCGTCAGGAGATGCGATCCTTCGTGTGCGGGCAGTGCCACGTCGAGTACTACTGTGCCAACAAGGACACACTCGAGTTCCCGTGGGGCAAGGGGCTCAAGATGGAGCAGCTCGAAGCGCACTGGGACGAGAAGGACTTCCCAGACGGCTCCGACTTCTACGACTACGTCCACGGCGAAACCGGCGCCAAGGTCCTCAAGGTCCAGCACCCCGAGTTCGAGCTCTGGAGCCAGGGGATCCACGCGCGGAGCGGGGTGAGCTGCGCCGACTGCCACATGCCCTACCAGCGAGAGGGCGCGATGAAGGTCTCGAGCCACAATGTGCAGAGCCCGCTCGAGAACATCAACAACGCGTGCCAGCAGTGCCACAACGACGACGAGATCACGCTGCGTGAGAAAGTCGAGACGATCCAGTCCAGAACCATGGCGCACATGGAGCGCGCCGCGAACGCGATGACCGACATGCTCGACGCGATCCTCGAAGCCAAGGCGTCGGGCGCGAGCGAGGCGCAGCTCACGCCCGTGTACGAGCTCCAGCGGAAGGCGATGTGGCGACTCGATTACATCTCGAGCGAGAACTCGCGCGGGTTCCACGCGGACCAGGAGGCGACCCGGATCCTCGGTGAGTCCATCGACTACAGCAGACAGGCGCAAGCGATGGCGCTGCGCCTCCGCGCCCCCGAAGCGCCGAGCACACAGGGCATCCCCACCGAGCCCGTCCAGGGGGTGACGCCGACCGAGAAGGCGCCCGTGACCCCCGAGGATTGATCCTGGGACACCGCACGAGCCGTCGAACGCGCCCCGGAAGGAGGAGCGGATGCCGACACGCCTGCTCATCGCATGCTTGATCGCGCCGAGCGTGACCACCCACGCGTGGGCGCAGGACGACTCGCCTGAACCGCCCGAAGTATCGGAACAGGACCGAGCGCGCGAGGAGCCTGAAGCATCCGAGGGTGAACGCCCACCGCTCGGGTGGCTCTCGGACCCGGACAAGAAACCCGACACCCTCCTCGAAGCGCTGCTCTCGGGCAAGATCCACGTGGACAACACCCTGCGCCTCGAACTCGCGGACACGACGAACCGGCGCGCCTCGACGGCGCTTACCAACAGGATCCGTCTCGGATACGAGACCAAATCCTTCGCGGGGTTCAGCGGGTTCGTGGAGATGGAGAACGTCGCGACCCCCACGAGCGACGAGTACTTCGTCCCCCCGACGAGCGACGGCCCGCCCGACCGGACCGTCATCGCGGATCCGCCGGGCACGGAGCTCAACCAGGCGTACGGGCGCTTCAGCACCGATTCGATCGGATCGAGCACGGTCTCGCTCGACCTGAAAGCCGGACGGCAACGCATCAAGCTCGACAATGATCGATTCATCGGCAACGTCGGGTGGAGACAGTTCGAGCAGACCTACGACGCCGTCAGCGTTCGGAGCGATCTCGGGATCGACGGGTTCAGTGCCTTCTACGCGTACCTCTGGCGCGTTCAGCGCATCTTCGGACCCGACGGCCCGAACCCGGATTCCGATTCCCACCTGATCAACCTCTCGTACCGATTCGCGCCGGAACTCAAGCTGACGGGCTTCGCGTACCTGCTCGACTTACGGAGCGAGGACCCGATCAACTCGAGCGACAGCACGGGCGTGCGCCTCTCGGGCGAGCTCTGGAAGGACGAGGACGACATCGACGACCGATTCGCGGACTACGCGATCACCTACGCGCACCAGTCCGACGCGGGCTCGAACCCCGTGGACTACAGCGCGGACTTCTTCTCCGCGCAGCTCAAGCTCGTCCAGCGCCGGCTCGGGCACGTACTCATGGGGTATCAGTTCCTCGGGAGCGACGGCGGGAACTTCGCGTTCCGCTTCCCCCTGGGCACGAACCACGCATTCCAGGGGTTCGCGGACAACTTCCTCACCACCCCCGCGGTCGGGCTCCAGGATCTCTACATCGGGCTCGGGGTCGATCTCCCTTGGGGAATTCAGGGGAGCGTGATCTACCACGAGTACTGGTCGGACCAAGGCGGCTCCGACCTGGGAGAAGAGCTTGATCTCGTCGCCGAGAAACAACTCACACCGATCTGGTCCGTGCTCGCGAAAGCCGCCTACTACGACGGGGATTCCGGACAACCGGACACCACCCGGTTCTGGCTCCAGACCACGCTCAAGTTCTAAGCACGGGCGGATGCATACCCGCTTCGTGATCGTGTCGAGCCCTCCCTGCTCGCGGCCTCGTGATGGCTCTGCTGATAGACACGCCAATCGAATGTCTCGATGAGCGCGTCGATGATCTCGTGCGTCGGGATTGGAACACCCACCGCTTTCGCGCGTTCGAGGATCTGACGGTTCAACTGCCCGACCTCCGTGGTGCGACCGCGCCGGATGTCCTCGACCATACTTGGGACGTGACCCCGAGCCTGCTCGATCAACGCGTCCGCGGTGGATTCGAATCCTTCGGGGAGCCCAACCCCCTCAGCGCCCGCGACACGGATTCCCTCGTCGAGCAGTCTCGGAACAAGCACCGCCGACGGCGAATCGAGCACGTCGCTCACCGAGCCATTGATAAGCGCCGCGACGGGATTCACCGCGGCATTCACGAGCCCCTTCTGCCACACGATTGACTCGATGTCCTCTCGGTACATCGTTTCGAGTCCGCCGCTCGTGAGCTCCGCTGAGAGTTTCAGACAATCGTCGATATACGACGGATCGAGTGTTCCGATCGCGTGGGGTGGACGGTTCATGGTGATCCGGACCGCGCCGGGGCGATCGTCCTGCACCGCGCCCAGGGTCAGCACCATCCGGAGCACCGGGTTGTGACCGAGCCGACGGATCAGTTCCCGGCCCGGATCGATCCCGTTCTGGAAACTCACGATTCGGGGTTCCATCCCTTGCTTGACCTGGCTCTCGAGCACCGGGTGGAGTTCACTCGCGACCTGCGCGATCGCGCTGGTTTTCGTCGCGATGAAGATCGAACGCAAACCCGATCGGTGCTCGATGTCCGCGATCGATCTGACCAGTTCGATCCGCCCGTCCGAAGCGGAGATGCCCTCCGGATCCGCGCCGTGGACGACAACACCCGAACGCTTGATATCCTCACGGACGAGCGGATCGCGGCACACGAGCAAAACCTTGCGTGATTGCGCGAGGACCGCGGAAAGGAGCAGCCCTATGGGACCCGCGCCGATCACGGCGGCGTTCGCCCCGCTGGGTTCCGGAATCTCGTACGATTTCTTTTCCAAAGCTCGACCTCGGGTGGGTGATTCCCGAGTATAGTGCATAAATCAATCCACTTTCAAGCCGTTGAGGCCGCATGATCAGTCAGACGTCCGAGTACGCCCTCCGAGCCGCGCTGTATCTCGCGGCGAGACCCGAGAACACGCCCGCATCGGCGCACGAGATCGCTGAAGCGACCCAGGTCACGGTGGGGTACCTGCAGAAGATTCTGCGCATGCTCGCGAAACAGGGGATCCTCGTCGCCCAGCGCGGCGCTAACGGTGGGTTCTCCCTCGCGAAGGTGACCTCGGCGATCACAGTTCTGGACGTGCTGAAGGCCACGGACACAGAAATTCAGCGGATCACCCGGTGTCCGCTCGGGATCGAGGGGCACACCAAGCTCTGTTCACTCCATCGGATGCTCGATGACGAGATGGCCCGCGCCGAGCGGACATTCGCGTCGACCACGCTTGAGGACCTGCTCGACGGGGCGGGGGGGGTCCGCCCGCTCTGCGATCCCACGGGTCGGCTGCCGGCCCAGATCACGATCGATCGGCGCTCGCTCTCAAAATTTGACGACTAAATAGTGGACTGCCTTGACCACTTTACCGACTCTGCATATGGTAAGTGGATATGTGCATCCACTTATTCACAAGTGGGTCGCACCAGGCAATGGAGTCTCCAGATGACGAACACCCTCGCGCAACGCTCCGATCAAAACGTCGTCACAACCCGCACGGATCCGTACAAATGGGGCGCACTGGGAGTGGTCGCCCTCTTCTCGCTCACGCTCCCCGCGATCCTGGCTGTCATCGTCTCGACCCAACCCGGAGCGGTGCCACATCGCTCCATGAGCGGGCTCACCCACGGGGGGGCCATCACTGAAACGGGGAGCCGGCAAGCCCCCATGCTGCTCGGGCATTCCGTCTACAAGATGAGCTGCGCGGTCTGTCACGGCCCGGACGCGGAGGGTGTGAAGATGCTGGGCAAGCCGCTCCGGAACAGCGCGTATGTGCAGGATTCGTCCGACGAGCAGCTCTTTGATCTCATCGTCAATGGTCGTGCCGTCAACGACCCCGCGAACACGACGGGGGCGTTGATGCCGCCGCGTGGCGCGCAGAATCTGGATGACACCCAGATCCACGCCGTCGTCTCGTATCTCCGCACGATCCAGGAGCCGGACGCGCCGCTCGCATCGATGGGCGCGTGGGAACCGCAGGAGGGCGCGGGGGGCACCGCGCCACTCGCTTCGATTGAGCTCAAGGAGCACGCCGGGTTTGATCTCTTTGTGTCCTCGTGCGCCGCGTGCCATGGTCAGGGCGCCGAGGGAATCGAGAACCAGGGGCTCCCGCTCACGACGAGCGGGTTCGTCCGCTCGAAATCCGACGAGGAGTTGATCAGGTTCATCAAGTCCGGGCGTCCGGTCTGGGATCCGAGCAACACCACGGGGATCGACATGCCCCCCAAGGGCGGGAATCCCGCGATCACGGACGGGCAGCTCCAGACCATCGTGGACTATCTCCGCGCACTGCAAGACAAGGCGATGGGTTCCTGAACCCATCCGATTCACACACCCGCTGATCTTCGGCGTACCGGTGATCGGCCCAATCCGAGGAACGAACATGATCCAGTCACGCACAAGCCACAAGCGATTCACACTGTCAGCGGCGATCCTCGCCGCGTGCGGGCTCGCCGCCCCGGCCGGGGCTCAGTCGATGCGCGATGTTGAATCCGTCGCAAAGGAGCGCGGATTGACCACCGCGGACCTGGTCGCGGCTGCGAAGACCTATCTTCCGAGCGGGCAGAAGGACGAGTATCTCATGTTCGCGTCGAGCGGGCACGCCGGGCAGGTTTTCGTGATCGGTCTCCCGAGCATGCGCCTACTCCGCTCGATCGCGGTCTTCACCCCCGAGCCGTGGCAGGGGTGGGGGTTTGGGGTCGGGAACGAGATCCTCGCGGAGGGATTCCCCAGCGGAAAGGCGAATCTGTGGGGGGACACCCACCACCCCGCGCTGTCGGAAACGGCGGGGGATTACGACGGGCAGTTCCTCTTCATCAACGACAAGATCAACGCGCGGGTCGCCGTCATCGACCTGCGCGACTGGGAGACGAAGCAGATCGTCAAGAACCCGCTCACCCTGAGCGACCACGGCGGGACCTTCGTCACTCCCAACACCGAGTACATCATCGAGGGCGGGCAGTACGCGGTCCCCTGGGGATCTGATTATGCGCCGATCTCCGAGTACAAGGAGAAGTACAAGGGATCGGTCACGCTCTGGAAGTTCGACCGTGATCGTGGTCGGATTGACAAAGAGCGTTCCTTCGCGATCGAGCTCCCCCCGTACTGGCAGGACCTATCCGATGCTGGGAAGCTTGCGAGCGATGGCTATTTCTTCATGAACTCGCTCAACACCGAGCTCGCGACGGGCGGGATCCAGGACAAGAAGCCCCCGTTTGAAGCGGGCGCGAGCATGAACGCGACGGATTTCCTCCACATCATCGATTGGAGGAAAGCGGAGCGGATCTACGAGGCTGGGAAGGTCGAGATGATCAAGGGATTCCCCGTGATCACGCTCAAGACAGCGCTCGATGAGGGGTTGCTCCACGTCACGCCTGAGCCCAGGAGCCCGCACGGGGTGGACGTCGCGCCCAAGGGCGACTTCATCGTCGTCTCGGGCAAACTCGATCCGCACGTGACGATCTACTCGATGTCCAAGATCAAGAGCGCGATCGCGAACAAAACCTATTCAGGCACCGATGAGTTCGGGGTCCCGATCCTCGACTTCGACAGCGTTGTGGAATCGCGCATCGAGGTTGGGCTCGGCCCGCTCCACACGCAGTTCGGACCCGATGGGTACGCGTACACGTCGCTGTATCTGGATTCCGCCGTGGCGCGCTGGACCATGGGCGGATCGTACGGGTCCGCAACACCCGAACCCGATTGGACACTCGTCCAGAAAACCCCGGTCCACTACAACGTGGGTCACATCGCCGTCGCGGAGGGTGACACGGTGAGCCCGGACGGGAAATACCTGGTTTCGCTCAATAAATGGTCCGTGGACCGGTTCTACCCGACCGGGCCGCTCCTCCCGCAGAACCTGCAGCTGCTCGACATCGGATCGCAGGGCACGGAGATGCCCGTGATCTACGACAGCCCCATGGGTGTGGGAGAGCCTCACTATGCGCAGATCGTTAAGGCTGACAAACTCGACCCCTGGACGACTTATCCCCAGGTCGGGTGGGACCCGCATGTTCAGAATATCGAGCCCATGGCGCCCAAGCCCAAGATGGAGCGCGTCCAGCGTAATGACGACGGCTCGGTCGATATCTACATGACCGCGATTCGGAGCCATTTCAATCCCGAGCACATCTATCTGAAGCAGGGTGACAAAGTGCGCTGGCACATCACCAACACCGAACGCGCCGTCGATGCGACCCACGGATTCGCGGTCCCGATGTACAACATCACCGCGTCGCTCGAACCGGGCGAGACGGTCACGATCGAGTTCGAAGCGGATACGTCCGGGACATTCCCGTTCTACTGCTCCGAGTTCTGCTCGGCGCTGCACCTTGAGATGATGGGCTATCTGATGGTCGAGCCCAACTGACCGAACCGGCGCGGGCGCGGAAGCGCCCGCGCACGGCTTGCTCTCGCCGCGCCCTGAACCACAGGACGCTCCAGTTCCGGAGGACCGACCAATGCGTTCACTCATCGCTCGATTCATGGGACCCAGGGTCAGCAGGGACGAGGTTTCCAGACACTCGATCCGGTACGGGACCCCCGGATTCCTCCTCCTCGTGGCGCGCGTGCTCCTGCTCGTCTCACTCTTTCTCCCATACTGGCACATGGAGCTCCAGGCCCCTCAGTACCCCGACGGGCTCCACATGACGGCGTACCTCAACGCCCTGACTGGCGATGTCGCGGAGATCGACGGGCTCAACCACTACATCGGGATGCGTTCGCTCTACGAAGCCGCCTCGATTGAACGCACGGTCGGGGTCTTCGTGATGATCGCGTTCGTGGTCATGCTCGAGCTCGCCGCGACGATCCACACACGCTGGACGGCCCTGCTCGTCGCGCCCGTCGTGCTTTTCCCGGTTGTCTTCCTCCTCGATCTCCATCTGTGGATGCGGCACTTCGGGCTGAACCTGGATCCGAACGCGCCGCTCTCCAATGCCGTCAAACCGTTCGTCCCGACCGCGCTCGGGCGGGGCGGGATCGGACAGTTCGTGACCATCGCGACCCCGGGCGCGGGGCTCATCCTCGCGGGTGTCGCGTCGGTCGTGCTCATCCTCGCGCTGTATTTCCACAGGCGTGCCTACCTCCCGCTCGTGAAGCGTCAGCACGACGAGAGCTCACACGCCTCGGCCTGAAACGGAATCGGTAATGAGTCTCCCAACAGTCATCCTGATCCTGCTCGTCGCGCTCTGCGCCCCCGCGCTCGGCGCGTACGACGGCCCCGAACGGACACGTTCGACCGACGAGATCCTGTCGATGATCGAGCGTGCCGAATCGGGTGACACGATCCGTGTTCCTCGCGGCCTGTATGTCGGGAATCTGGTCATCAGCAAGCCCGTCACCCTCGATGGGAGCGACGGCGCCGTGATTGATGCGAGGGGCGAGGGATCGGTCATCGATGTCCGCGCCCAGGGTGTCACGGTCCGCTCGTTGACCGTGCGCGGGTCGGGATCGTCCGTCACGGGCGAGCCCGCCGGGATCCGGGTCTCGGCGCCGAACGCGACGATCGAGCACAACACGATCGAGGACGCGCTCTTCGGGATCGATCTCCGTCAATCCTCCGACTCGATCGTGCGCGGCAACCGGATCACGTGCAAGGACATGGAGCCCGGACGGCGCGGCGACGGGATCCGGCTCTGGTGGAGCCACAACTGCGTGATCGAGGACAACACGGTCCGCGGCTCGCGCGACATGGTCTTCTGGTACTCCGAGAACCTCCGGATCTCGCGCAACACGGTCAGCGACAGCAGGTACGGGCTTCACTTCATGTACAGCCACGACACCGTGCTGGTCGGTAACGACCTCCACTCCAACTCCGTCGGCGTGTACCTGATGTACAGCAACCGGATCACGCTCACTGACAACCGGATGCGCAACAACAGGGGCGCGAGCGGGTACGGGATCGGGCTCAAGGACTGCGACGACATCGTCATCACCAACAACGCGCTCCTCGCGAACCGGGTCGGGGTCTACCTCGACAACAGCCCCTCGTCCGTGGATTCGACCGGGGTGTTCGAGTCGAACATGATCGCGTTCAACGAGATCGGGCTGCTCGCGACGCCCAACACGCACGACAACGTTTTCACTCTCAACGCGTTCATCGAGAACGAGGAACCGGCCGCGACTCACGGGCGCGGACGACTCATGCTTAACGAGTTCTCGCGCGACGGGTCGGGGAACTACTGGTCTGACTACGCCGGATTCGATCTGGACCGGGACGGGGTGGGCGATGTGGTGTACGAGCCCCGCAGTCTCTTCGGCGCCATGCTCGCGCGCGAGCCGAACCTGCGTCTCTTCGTCCACAGCCCGGCGCAGCAGGCGATCGAGTTCACCGCGCGGGCGCTCCCCGAACTCCGCCCGGAATCCACCCTCATCGACCACGCTCCGCTCTCGTCGCCCCCGAGCATCGAGATCTCGCTCGGCGGTTCATCGCGGAGCGGGCTCCGCATGGGGGGCGTGGCGTGCGCACTCATCTTGATCGCCGGCGCGTGCGCGGCGGTCCTCGGCTCCGATCACGGGTCGCGCTCGATCCGCACGGGAGAACCATCATGATCATCGCGACCTCGATCACGAAACGCTTCGGACGGGTCGAAGCCGTCTCCGGCGTCTCCTTCGAACTTGGGCAAGGCGACGCGCTCGCGCTCTGGGGGAGCAACGGCGCCGGGAAGACCACGCTCATCCGCTGCCTGCTCGGTGTCGTGAGCTCCAGGGGATCCGCCACGATTGGAGGGATCGACGTCGCCCGGCGCGGGCGCCACGCGCGCGCGCTCGTGGGGTATGTCCCGCAGGAGCTCTCGTTCCACGATGACGCGCGACTGGGATCGTCGATGGCGCTCTTCACGCGCCTGCGCCGGGTCTCGACCGGGCGCGCGATCGAATCGCTCGAGACCGTCGGGCTGCGCGGGCACGAGCGCAAGCGCGTCCGGGACCTTTCGGGTGGGATGAAGCAACGCCTCGCGCTCGCGGTGGCGCTCCTGAGCGATCCGCCGCTCATCATACTCGACGAGCCTACGTCGAACCTCGACGCCGACGGTCGAGGCGAGGTCGTCGAGACCCTCCAACGCTTGCGTGGTCAGGGTAAGACTCTGCTTTTCGCGTCGCATCGACCCGACGAGGTTATCTCCCTCGCGGACCGGGTGCTCGTCATGGAGCGGGGGCGCGTGGTGCGCGACACGACCCCGTCGGACCTCTGGCCGACCGAGAAGCCCGTGCAGGTCGTTCGTTTGTACCTGGAGATGGCGAACGAATCCGACGCGGCCGACGCGCTGCGCGAGTCCGGGCACGCCGTCCATCTCAACGGGCACGGGCTATGCGTCGCTGTGCCGCGTGACAGGAAAGCCGAACCCATCAGCATCCTCGAGCGCCGGGACATCCGTGTCCGCGACATCGAGGTTCTCGACGACGTTGAGATTAAGGAGTCCCAGCGATGAGCACCATCGAACTCAAGCGGAGCATGTTCCATGAAGCGGTGTCCAAATCGCCGAGCTTCATCTCGGGCGTGTGCTCCTTCGCGAAACGCGAGTTCCGGGACGCGCTCTCCAGCAAGTGGTTCCTCTTGTACACCCTCGCGTTCACGATCCTCGCGGTCGGGGTCTCGTACCTGTCGCTCAGCGGCGTGGGCTCGCATGGGTTCGCGGGGTTCGGGCGCACCGCCGCGGGTCTGCTCAACCTGATCATGCTGGTGGTCCCGCTCATGGCGCTCAGCGCCGGTGCCGGCTCGATCGCGGGGGAGCGCGAGCGTGGAACGCTGCTCTACATGCTCTCTCAGCCTGTCTCCCGGACCCAGGTCCTGCTCGGGAAGTACCTCGGGCTCGGCGTGGCGCTCGTCTGCTCGCTCTGTATCGGGTTCGGGGTCAGCGCCGCTGTCCTCGCGTGGCGCGCGGGCGGGGTCGGGGTGGGCTCCTACGCGATGCTCATCGGATTCACTTCCATGCTGGCGCTCGCGATGCTCTCGCTCGGGATCCTCATCTCGGTCGTGTCGAGGCGCTCGTCCGTCGCGACGGGGATCGCGCTCTTCGTCTGGTTGTCCCTCGTCTTCGTGAGCGATCTCGGGCTTATGGCGAGCTCGGTGCTCTTCAAGCTGCGTGTCCAGGAGATCTTCGCGCTCGCGATCGTCAACCCGCTCCAGTCCTTCAAGATGGGGGTGATCGTGAACATGAACGCATCGCTCGACGTGCTCGGTCCGGTCGGTGCGTACGCGTCGCAGACGCTCGGTGACGCGCTCCCATGGATCCTCGGCGGGACCCTCGGCGCGTGGATCATCTTCCCGCTGGGGCTCTCGATCTTGCTCTTCTCGAGGAGGTCGTCCGTATGACACGTTTCACACCCATTCTCTTTCTCGGCGCGATCGCGCTGCTCGGATCATGCGAACGGGGCACGGAGGACGGGCCGCCAACGGTCCGGCTCGGTTACGACGTGTGCGCCCAGTGCAACATGATCATCAGCGACGAGCGATGGGCGACGGCGACGATCATCGATGGAGCGCGAGGCCCTGAGCCGATCCTCTTCGACGACTTCAACTGCCAGGTCAATTACGAGATCGAACACCCCGAACAGGACATCCTCGATCGCTGGTCGCACGACCACTCGACGAGCGAATGGATCCGCACCAGGGACGCGTACTTCCTGATCACACCCGGGATGTGGACCCCGATGGCTTCGTCGGTCGCCGCCTTCATGCGGGAATCGGATGCTCGCGCGTTGCGTGAGACCCACGGGGGGGACCTCGTCACGTTCGATATCGTGTGGAAGCGTCTCGGATTCGCCGGCGCGTGCTGCGATCTCGACGAGGACATCGAAACCCACACGGACAAGGAGAACCACGATGAGCCGTGAGATCACTCTCGATATGACCACTGGCGCGATCGCGACGCGATACCCCGAACTGATCCCGGAACTCGAACGTCTCGGGATCGACTTCTGCTGCGCTGGGAACAGGTCGCTCCGGGACGCGGCCGATTCCATCGCGCTCGATCCGGACGGAGCCGTCGCGTCGCTGCGGGTCTACGAGCATGATGAAACAGCCCGAGCGGAGTCGATGGATTGCACCGCGCTCTCGATGACCCAGCTCGCGGATCACATCGAGGAGACGCACCACGCATTCGCACGCTCCGCACTCGATCGGCTCGAGGTCTTGGTCGGCAAGTGCGTCGCGGCCCACGCCGACGAGGACCCGCGCCTCGTGGAGCTCAAGGAAACCCTTGGAGCGCTCACGGAGGACATGCACGACCATTTCATCCGCGAAGAGCGGGTTCTCTTCCCGTGGCTTCGCCGGCTCGATCGGAGCACGGAGCTCCATACCGGTCCGCCCTGGAGTGTGCGCCGACCCATCGACTGCATGCTCCATGATCACGACGACGTCGGCGAAGCGTTCGCAAAGATCCGATCGCTCACGGACGACCTGACCGCGCCCCAGGGCGCCTGCTCGACGTGGCGCGCGTGCCTTGACCTGCTCGCGGAGCTGGAACGCGACACCCACATCCATATCCACAAGGAGAACAACATCCTCTTCCCCGCCGGGGTCGAAGCGGAGGAACGCCTCGGGTGGAACCCGGCGAGGAAGCGCCCCAAAGCCGGAGCCCCGCTGCACGGATTCACGCTCATCGAACTCCTCGTCGTGATCGCGATCATCGCCCTCCTCATCGGGATCATGCTCCCGGCGCTGGGACAGGCTCGCGCCGCGGGGCGCTCGGTCGTGTGTCTTTCCAACACCCGGTCCATCGCGACGGCCATGAGTATGTATGCGCAGGATGACACACGCGAGCACTTCCCGACGGCACGCATGCCCGGGATGGCGATGAACGGGAACCCACCGGCACCGTTCTCGATCTCGTGGATCCATCTACTCGCGCCCTATCTCGGGGTCGATGCGGCGCTCCCCGAGAACCCCAGCACCGAGGAAATCCGCGCGTTCGTCAGCGCGATGGAGGTGTGTCGCTGTCCGGAGGACCACTCCCAGAACTGGGAATCGATGATGATGCCCAGACTCGCGTCGTACGGGATCAACGCGTATCTGACCCCGAACCACCCGCCCTACTGGGGCATCAAGGCGTCGCGGATCCGGTCCCCGTCTCGATGCGTCCTCGGCGCGGAACTCACCGAGGAGATGGGCATGGACCACTTCATGCCGATGTTCTGGGGCGATCCTCCCGCTGTCGAGAACCCGATGATCCAGTCGCGCCAATGGGACTCCGCGCAAGCACTCCCAAGGGTCATCGAGCACACGCGCCACAGCGGAGAACGCGCGAACTACGTCTTCACGGACGGCCACGCCGGCGCACATCCTTTCACGAACACATGGGCACAAACGCCCGGAGAGCCCCCGATCCGGAACTGGTACGACCCGAAATCACCCTGATCGGGTCAACAGATCAGATGGAGCAGGACACTCTCTCACGTATCACGCGGCTCGCCGATGGACACACACACGGACTCAGATCGGAATCCCTTGCTCCGCACACTGACCTCGCTCGTCGCGTGCGATGATCTCCCGCGGGCGCTCCCTGACGATCCCTTGCCCATCCTCCAGCGTTGGTACCGAGAAGCCGAAGCGGCCGCCGGCGACGAGGATTTCAACGCGATGACCCTCGCGACCTCCACTCCTGGCGGGGCACCCTCCGCTCGGATCGTGTTGTGCAAAGCGATCGAGACCGATCCCCCCGCGATCGTCTTCTACACGAACTACAACAGCCGAAAGGGACGCGAGATCGAGCACAATCCGCGCGTCTGCGCGGTCTTCCACTGGCCCGGGCTCAAGCGTCAGGTCCGCATCGATGGTCGAGCGGAACGGACCAGCGTCAAGGAGAGCGACGACTACTTCCGCTCGCGCCCCCTGCTCTCCAGGATCGGTGCCGTCGTGAGCTCGCAGAGTGACGCGATCGACTCCCGCGAACATCTCGTCGCGGATGCTACACGATTGGGGTCCAGACACGCCCTGGGAGCCCGGATCGACAGACCGGAGCACTGGGGCGGCTACCGCGTGATGATCCACGCTGTCGAACTGTGGTCCGCACGGACCGGCCGCCTCCACGACCGGGCTGTCTGGACCGTCGATCCACTCCACCGATGGTCCGCACATCGTTTGGCACCATGATCGCCTGCATGAGGTCTTCATGACCTCGGATCAGCGGGGACCCGGACCAGAGAATGACCGTACCAGGACGAGAATCGCGTGCCGTTGCCATTCATTCAGCTCAGCCCACAACCGATCGAGTTCCTGAAGTCTCGGATCCGACTGCAACCCGCTTGCGCCGCATTCTGCGCCACTATCCTCCATAATCTGCTCTCCTGACACCGTACTCGCCCTTGTTCGAGTCCTGTTGCGCCCATTGGTTTGATCTTGCACGGGAGTGCGAGGAGATGACGGGGCCGGCGAATTGTCCGGTCCTTGTTGTTTTTTGGGGGGTTGGGGGTGATGGGCTGGGCTCGGGCGGGCTTTGGTTCGATGGAATCCTTTGACGAGGTTGTTGGTATACTCCGAGCGATGATTCCCAGATTCCTCATCCCGGCCTTGCTGCTTGTGCTTTGCTGTGCGAGCTCGGTTGCGTTTGGGGGTGGTTCTGGTTCGGGTCGCGGGGTTCATGTGCATGTGCATGTCCATGGGGGGGCGGCTCATGAGCACACGCACGGGGGGCACGAGACATCGTCCTCGTCGTGCGAGGATTCGGTGTGTTCTGAGGCTTCGGACGGTTGCCATCTTGATTGATGCTGCGGGGATCATGAGCACGATCATCCCGAACGCTTCGGTGAGGGGATCACGCCTCGGTCCGATGATCTGCCCGTGTGTGACTCGGCGATCGGTGGGGTGCTTGCGGGGGCGATGACTGCGCCCCGGGGGGCGATCGGGCTTCGGTGGGTTCCGCTGATGGAGCGCCCGCCTGATTATCTGAAGGAACTCCGTACCTGCGTGATGTTGAACTGATCCGAGTGGGCTCTCTTCGCTCATTCGTTGTCGTGTTTTTGCACGGCGGTTGATCTGTTCGATCCATCCGAGGACATGGAGTCCCTTGTGCGTACCACTCTGTATCTCCCCGCGATCGTGTTGGGGTTTGCTCTCGCGGTTCTTGCGGGATGTCAGTCGTATGAACCGAGGCCGCTGGATCCGGGCGGGCATATTGATGCGTGGTCTTCGAGAAGCCCGAGCGATGAATCGTTCCGGATGTTCCTCGATGCGCTCGATACGCAAGCCCATCCGGGGTCGTTTGATCTGAGCGATGGGATCCATCTGCACGAAGCGGAGCGGATCGCGCTGTTCTACAACCCCGATCTGAGGCTCGCTCGGCTCCGGGCCGGGGTTCGGGCTGGGGTTGCGGAGTTCTCGGGGCGTTGGGATGATCCGGAGTTCTCGGTGGATGCGCTGCGTGTGACCGAGAATGTTCCTGATGAGTGGATCATTGGTTCGTCGCTCACGGTGACGATCCCGATCTCGGGTCGGCTTCGTGCTGAGCGGGATCGCGCGGAAGCGTCGCTCCGGGCGGCGTTGTCGGGTGTTGTTGAAGAGGAGTGGGCGGTCCGATCTCGTGTCCGGGATGCTTGGTACGAGTGGTCGGCGACCCGATTGCGTGAGGAGCGGATCGGGGCGTTGCTTGGATCGGTGTCTGCGCTGCTGGGGTCTGCGGATCGGCTCGGTGAGGCCGGGGAGCTTCCGTCGGACCAGGTCTCGCTTATCACGATCGAGGGGCTGAATCTCAAGCGTGCGCATCAGCGGTTGCGGGCTGACGGGTTTGAGCAGGAGCAGCGGCTCCGAGCGCTCATGGGGCTTTCGCCGGAGCCCGAGTTGAGGTTGATCCCATCGCTTTCGGTTCCCGATCCGATCGAGGTCCCGGATCACGAGACGCTGATCGAGAACCATCCGACGCTGGTGAAGCTCCGGGATGAGTACGAGGTTGCGGAGGCGACGCTGCTCCGGGAGATCCGGGCGCAGTATCCCGACCTTACGATCGGGCCGATGTATGAGTCCGATCAGGGTCAGTCCCGGATCGGGTTTGTGGGGGGGATCCCGCTCCCGATCCTGAACTCCAACGCGCGGGGTATCGCGGAAGCTCGGGGGGAGCGGGCGCTTGCGCGGGCGCGGTATGAGACGGCGCTCGAACGGGTGCTGCACGACATCGCTGTGGCGCGGGCTCGTGTCGAGCAGAGCGCGATCCAGCGCGCGATGTATGAATCGGAGATCGTTCCCCTCGTGGATCGTCAGCTCGAGGATGCGCAGCGGCTTCTCGATCTGGGTGAGAGCGATGGGATGGTCTTGCTCGAGTCGATCACCCTCGCGGGAGAGACATCGATGGAGATGATCGAGACCCGGCTCGAGGAATCACGCGCGGCGAATGCGCTCCGGACCCTGGTCGGACCCGCTCCCCGGGCGGTGTCCTCTGTCCATACCACGAATACCAAGAACGAGATGCGCAGCGAGGTGCAGCCATGAACCGATCCGCACGAAACACGACGATGCTTTTGTCTTTGCTGGTCTTCTCTCTGGTGGGATGTTCCGACGGCGGCGCGTCTCATGCTTCCGCGCCTCAGGAGGAGCGCTCGGAAGGGGTGACGAACCGGATCGAGATTCCGGCGACTGTTCGATCGAACCTTGGGATCACGTTTGCGAAGGTTGAGCGGCGGCGGGTGGAGTCTACGGTCCGGGTTCCGGGTTCCTTCGAGCTTGAGCCGCGGGCGCGTCGGGAGTATCGGATGGCGCTCCCGGGTGAGATCGATCTGGTGGTGGATCAGTATCAGCGGGTTGAGCCCGGGGATCTGCTGTATCGGTACCGATCTCCGGAATGGCCGGAGCTTCAGCACGAGATCATTGAGGGGGAACAGGAGATCGAGACGGCGCGGGCGATGATCGAGGTTGCGCGGGCGCGGGTTGCTGAGGCGGAGGATCGGATCGGGATTCTCCGTGAGCGTCTCGACTCGCTGGCGGTGGCGCAGGTGCGGAACGCGGAGCTGGAAGCCCGGGCGGCGGAACTCGAAGCGTCGCTCCCTCGGCTCCGTGCGGAGCTCGGTCAGTACGAGACGACCCTTGAGAACGCGCATCGGACTCGGGAGCATGCGCTCCATCGGGCTTCGGCGGCGACGGGGATCGAGGAATCCGAGCTCAGTGGGCTTGTCGATCACGATGGGGCGAGGGTGCCCTTGTACCGGACGATTGAGTGGATCGGGGTGCGTGCGACGCAAGCGGGGATCGTGGAGTTGCTGGCTCTGACTGATGGGGCGTTCGCGGAGGCGCCTTCGCTCGTCCTGTCCACGGTGGACCCGACCCGGGTCCGGTTCCGTGCGATGGGGCTGCAGTCGGATCTGGCTCGGTTGGATGAGTCGTCCGTGGCGCGGATTGTGCCTCCGAGGGTGCCGGGGATCGCGATGGATGATTCCGTCGGGGCGCGGGTGACGATCGGGCTCGAGGCGCATCCGGAGCAGCGCACGGTGACACTGATCGCGAGGAGCGAGGAGGCACGTCCCTGGATCCGTCCTGGGGTGTCGGCGTTCCTTGAGATCGCGGTGGATTCGACTTCGGGGATGGCGCTGGCGATTCCTCGTGCGGCGGTTGTGAAGGACGGGATGGTGCATGTGTTCTTCCGGAGGGACCCGGGGGACCCGAACAAGGCGATCCGGGTCGAGGCGGACCTGGGTGTTGATGACGGGCGATGGGTCGCGATCAACTCGGGGCTTTCGCTCCAGGACGAGGTTGTCCTGGACGGCGCGTACGAGCTCAAGCTTGCGAGCGAGCGGGGAGGTGTGACCCAGAAGGGCGGTCACTTCCATGCTGACGGCACGTTCCACGGCGATCACTAAAGGGGAGCGACCCGTCATGCTGAAGAAACTCATCCGTCTTTCGCTCGATCATGCGGCGCTTGTGTTGGTGCTCGGTGGGGTGCTGGTCGCGTTTGCGGCGTATCGGCTTCCCGAGACTCCCGTGGATGTGTTCCCCGAACTGAACGCGCCGACGGTGGTGGTGATGACGGAAGCGCCTGGGCTTGCTGCTGACGAGGTGGAGCAGTATGTCACGTTCCCGATCGAGACGTCTGTGAACGGGATCCCCGGTGTTCGGCGTGTCCGGACGTCGAGCGCCATCGGGCTTTCGATCTCGTATATCGAGTTTGATTGGGGGACGGATATCTATCGGGCTCGTCAGCTCGTTTCCGAGCGGCTCGACACGGTGCGCGAGGAGCTCCCCCCCGATGCGCACGCGGAGATGACCCCGATCACGAGCATCACGGGGGAGATCATGCTGCTCGCGGTTTCTTCTCCGAACGGCGGGATCCCTCCGATGGAGCTCCGGGCTTATGCGGAGTTCGACCTGCGGAACAAGCTGCTCGCGATCCCTGGGGTTGCGCAGGTGTCGGTCATCGGGGGGGAGCTCCCCGAGTACCAGGTGCTTGTGGAGCAGGAGCGGCTCCGTCTGTACGACCTGAGTGTGGAGGACGTTGTTCGCGCCGCGGATGATTCGCACAGCACCCTGAGCGCCGGGTATCTCCCGGATGTCGATTCGCTCGAGCTCCCGATCCGGCAGAGCGGGCGGGTGCGATCGGTGGAGGATATCTCCGGGACGATGATCACGTACCACGACGGTGCGCCGGTGACGATCGGTCAGGTCGCGGAGGTCCGGTTGGGTCCCGCTCCGAAGCGTGGGACGGGCGCTGACGGGGGGCATCCGGCTGTGGTGATGACGATCAAGAAAGCCCCGGGGACGAATACGATCGCGATCACGGGTCGTGTCGATGCGGTGCTCGATGCGCTCGAACCCTCGCTCCCCGATGGGATGCACATCAATCGGAACATCTTTCGTCAGTCGGACTTCATCAACTACTCGGTGACCAATGTTGTGCATGCGCTGCGCGATGCGGCGATCATCGTGTCGGTCATTCTGATTTTGTTCCTGCTCAATGTACGCACAACTTTGATCACGCTCACAGCGCTCCCGCTCTCCATTGCTGTCGCGTTGCTCATCCTCGGGTGGATGGGTGAGACGATCAACGTGATGACGCTGGGTGGGCTCGCGATCGCGGTGGGATCGCTCGTCGATGACGCGATCATCGATGTCGAGAACGTGTTCCGTCGGCTCGGTCAGAACAGAGCGAAGCCCGCGCACGAGCGGCGATCCAAGCTGGGGGTCATCTTTGATGCGAGTAATGAGATCCGGCCGGCGATGGTGTTCGCGACGATCATCATCGCGTTGGTGTTCCTTCCGTTGATGTTCCTGGAGGGGATCGAGGGTCGGTTCTTCCGGCCGTTGGGGATCGCGTTTGTGGTTTCGATCATCGCTTCGTTGGTGGTGGCGCTCACGGTCACGCCGGCGATGTGTCGGTTCATGCTCCGGGATGATTCGGGTTCGGGGGATCACGGGGACGGGTTCCTGGTCCGGTTCCTGAAGCGTTTGTACGGGCCGACGGTTCGGATGGCGATCCGTTTCCGGGGGTGGGTGCTCGGATTCGCGGCGATCGCGACGGGGTTGGCGTTGTGGTTGGCTTCGACGTTCGGGACCTCGTTCCTTCCCGAGTTCCAGGAGGGCACGTTCACTGTGGGGCTCTTTGCGCCTCCCGGGACGTCGCTCCGCGCGAGTGATCGGCTTGCTTCGTCGCTCGAGCGTCAGCTCTTGGAGGTGGATGGTGTGAAGAGTGTGACGCGCCGGACGGGGCGGGCGGAGCGTGACGAGCATGCTGAGCCGGTGAGTAACTCGGAGATCGAGATCACGGTTGAGCCCGGATACGACAACATCGAGGTTCGTGAGACGATCTCGAGGATTCTCGAGGGGATCCCCGGGATCACGACGAACATCGGGCAGCCCATCGAGCATCGGTTGAGTCACATCCTCTCGGGGACCCCGGCGGCGATCGCGATCAGCGTGTACGGGGATGATCTCGATGTGCTGCGCGTGATCGCGAAGGAGATCGAGGGGGAACTCCGGGGGCTCCCTGGGGCGCGTGATGTGGCCGCGAATCGGGAGGTGATGATCCAGTCGCTCCCGGTGGAGTATCAAGCGGCGGAACTTGCGGCGTATGGGTTGACTCCTCGGTCTGCGGCGGAGCAGGTTCGGAACGCGGTGTTCGGGGTCGAGGTCGCGGAGGTGAACGAGGGTGTTCGTCGCTATTCGCTTGTTGTTCGTTTGGATGAATCCCGTCGTGACTCGATCGCGGATCTTCGTGGGCTCGTGCTCCGGGGTGAGGGGGGCGCGTTGGTGCGTTTGGATCAGGTTGCTGTGGTCGGGCCGGAGATGGCTTCGAACCTGATCGCGCGGGAGAACGCGCAGCGGAAAGCGGTGGTGTCGCTCAATGTTGCGCGGGGTTCGAACCTTGGTCACCTGGTCGGTCAAGTCCGGGCGCTTGTGGATCCGATCGTCCAGAAGCATGGGTACACGGTGAAGTACGGGGGGCAGTTCGAGGCGCAGCAGTCCGCTTCTCGCACCATCACGTTGTTCAGCGGGGTGGTTGTGCTTGTGATGGTTCTGCTTCTGAATCTTGCGATCGGGTCGATGCGTGTGTCGCTCCTGGTTCTTGTGAACCTCCCGCTCGCGCTGATCGGTGGGATTCTCGGGATCTTCATCACGGAGTCCCCGAACCCGATCACGAACGTTGTCGCGTTGTTCGGCGCGGGGAGCTATACGGCTCCGGTGATCTCGATCGCGAGCATGGTCGGGTTCATCACGCTGTTCGGGATCGCGGTCCGGAACGGGATCCTGCTTGTGAACCATTACAAGCATCTGATGGAGGAGGAGGGGAAGTCCGTGCACGAGGCGATTGTGCAGGGCTCGATGGAGCGGCTCGTTCCGATTCTGATGACGGCGTTGACTGCTGCGCTCGCGCTGATCCCGATTGTTCTGAAGGGAGACAAGCCCGGGAACGAGATTCTCGCGCCGCTCTCTGTTGTCATTCTCGGGGGTCTGTTGACGTCCACGTTCCTGAACCTCGTCGTCGTTCCTGCTGGGTACGCGGCGATCCATCGTCTCGGGCGGGTCGAGAAGCCCGATCTATCCAACTGAAATCCAGATACCATCCTCACAGGAGATCTCACACCATGAACAAAGCTACGGCACTTACGATCCCTCTCGCGCTCTCGCTTGCGTTCCTCGTTCCCGCTTGTTCCGAGTCTGGCTCGGGCACGGACGGCGGGCACACGCACGGCGAAGACACCCACGAGCATGGATCGGAAGATACACATGTCCATGCGGATGGATCGGTCCATGCGGATCACGAGGATGACTCGCCCATGGGGGAGGACGAGCATGCTCATGATGAGGTCGCGCTCGATCCTGTTGTGATCGGGGGGATGACGATCGGGCTCGCGCAGGGGCACGGGGCGGTGAGCGCGGGTCACGAGAGTCATCTGGTGGTCAAGCTCCCGTATAACGACAGCGGTTCGACCATCGTCCGCGCCTGGATCGGTTCGGAGGATCGGACCCTCTCGTATGTCGGGAAGGGTGACTACGCGCCGTCGCACGACGACTACGACATCCACGCGATCGCGCCGGATCCGCTCCCCGAGGGCGCGATGTGGTGGATCGAGATCGAGAAGCCCGACGGGACGAAGGTGGTTGGTTCTGCGGAGCCGATCTTGTAGTCATCGGTCTTTGGTCACCCGGATTGAAGTTCGGGCCCAAGATCCGCTGTCTGTTCGTTGCGCGGGGGTTTGATGCTCCCTGTTGGGCGTGGTTCGTTGTACTTGCGCTCACGGTGTATCACTCCTAGGGGGGCGTTCTCGTCTGGGATCAGGGTTCGGAACGGGCGGAGCGGGTGGTGGAGTTGGACCAGATCTCGAGGTCGAAAGCGGCGAGGTCGTCGGCGCGGCCGATGCTGTGCGCGTGGTCGAGGAAGGCGCGTTCGAGTTCGGCGTAGCGTTTGGGGGTCTGTGGTGTGTTTCGGGGGGTGTCGATCCCCACGGATCGCATGTAGCTGAGGATGTGGGTGTCGAGGACGGCGACGCGCGCGTCGGGGCGGGTGTGGATGACGAAGAAACGGGAGGTTTTGGGGCCGATCCCGGGGATGGACTCGAGATCGGCGAGGGCGCAGGTTCGGAGGTCGAGGTCTGCGTTTGCGAGGGCTCGGTAGCAGCTCGTGAGGATGCGCCACTTTCCGAGGCGCGCTTCACGGATGGTGAGGGTGAGGGCGTCGTTCTCGTCGAGGGTCCGGATGTGCGCGAAGGGGGAGGGGTGGGTGAAGGGGGCGGAGGGGGTGAGGAATCGGTCGAGGGCTCGGGCGATGAAGGCGGCGGTCTTCCCGGCGACGGCCGGCGCGAAGAGGGCGAACTCTTCGAGCTCGTGGGTCTCTCGATCGAAGTTGGTGATCTTGTGGGGATCGATCATCGGGGGGAGGGTATGTGGCATCCGGGATTGGGGGGAGAAGGGCGGGGTTTCGGCGGGTTGGGAGGTGCGGGGCGCGTAGGATCGGGGATGGGAGCCGCTTGGTGTTCTGAAGATGCGCGGGCGGGGTCGGTGACGCTTGTTGAGGGCGTTGCTGTCGGTCATTCGACGGATGCGCGGGGCGCGACTGGGTGCACGGTGGTCCGGTGCGATCGTCCGATGGTGGGTGGGGTGGATGTCCG
>Ga0256829_1000285_pt1 | contig 56943 bp, 66 predicted proteins | sample 131447metaG_FD_185979 | JGI IMG/M metagenome (GOLD analysis project Ga0256829, IMG submission 185979) | Hydrothermal vent microbial communities from Lau Basin, Pacific Ocean - 131-447 | ecosystem: Environmental > Aquatic > Marine > Hydrothermal vents | place: Pacific Ocean: Lau Basin | collected...
TGGGGCAACTGCTTCGTGTCCATACCGATAAAAAAGTAACAATCATTGCTGCAAGTAGTGCACAACTCAAGCAAGTGGGACTCTACGATACCAAAGAGATTACAAAAGTTACGGCTGGATATATTCTCAATATTATCTCAAAAGATGAACTAATTATTTCTCTTAATAAACCTGACGCAAAAAGGCGACGAAGAAAAACTTCTATTTTACTTGATGACCTTAAAAATGGTGATTATGTAGTTCATGAAGATTATGGGGTCGGGATTTTTGAAAAAATAGAACAAACAGAAATCCTCGGTGGTGTGAAAGATTTTATCGTAATTAAGTATGTTGGTGATGATAAAATTTTACTCCCTGTTGAAAACTTAGAGTATATTGACCGCTATATTGCTAGTGGAGGGAGTCTGCCTGTTTTAGATAGACTCGGCAAAGGGAGTTTTGGAAAACTCAAAGCAAAAGTCCGTAAGCGTTTACTCGAAATTGCAGGGCAAATTGTCAATACTGCAGCCGCACGTTCTTTGATAAAATCTCCTAAAATTGACATCGCAAAAAATGAATTACAAGCCTTTCAAAAGCTCTCCGGATTTGAGTATACTGTAGACCAAACACAGGCTATTGATGAGATTATAGGGCAGATGCGTTCAGGGCATATTATGGATAGACTCCTCAGTGGTGATGTTGGTTTTGGAAAAACAGAAGTGGCACTCAACACGATTTTTGCTGCCTTCAAATCAGGTTATCAGTCTGCATTTATTGTTCCCACAACACTACTTTCAGCACAGCATTGGCGCTCTTTAGATGAACGATTTGCTGGCATGGGTATACGCTATGCAAAACTCGATAGATTTGTGAGTACTAAAGATAAAAATGCCATCATAAAAGGACTTGCTTCGGGTGAAATAGATACTGTAGTGGGAACACATGCTCTCTTTGGATTGGAGTTTAAAAAGCTGGGTGTTGTGATTATTGATGAAGAACATAAGTTTGGGGTAAAACAAAAAGAGAAGATTAAAGAGTTGTACCATAATGTACATCTGCTCTCTATGAGTGCTACGCCGATTCCGCGTTCACTTAACCAAGCAATGAGTTCGATAAAAACTATGAGTCAGCTTTTGACACCGCCAAGTGAAAGGCAAGGGGTGCGAACCTTTGTCAAAGAGTATGATGAAAAGCTTATAAAAGAGGTAATACTTCGTGAACTCCGCCGTGGTGGACAGGTTTTTTATGTGCATAATTCAATTGACCATATGCCTATCAAACTCGGTGAACTTAAAGCGATTTTACCAGAACTTCGAGTCGTAATGTTGCACTCGAAAATCTCAGCCGTCGAGACAGAAAAAGAGTTACTCAAATTTGAAGCAGGGGAGTATGATTTGATGATAGCGACAAGTATCATCGAATCAGGCATTCATATGCCACGTGTCAATACTATCTTAGTCGATGGAGCAGATAGATTTGGAATCGCCGACTTGCACCAACTCCGTGGAAGAGTAGGGCGTGGAAGTGTGGAAGGTTTTGCTTACTTTGTCGTGAAAAATAAAGAAGCACTTACCGATGAAGCGAAAAAACGACTCTTAGCTTTAGAATCGAACTCCTTTTTAGGGAGTGGAAGTGTGCTTGCTTATCATGATTTAGAGATTCGTGGTGGTGGGAACTTAGTAGGAGATGCACAGAGTGGACATATAAAAAATATAGGCTACTCCCTTTACTTGCGAATGTTAGAAGACGCCATCAAAGAGTTAAGCAATACCCAAGAGAGTGCGCGTGCAAAAGTAGATATAAAACTTACTATCTCTGCGTTTATCTCTGATGAGGTTGTCAAAGAAGATAGACTGCGTTTAGATGTTTACAGACGCCTCTCTCAATGTGAAAATGCAATAGAAGTATATGAGATTGAAGAAGAACTCAATGATAGATTTGGAACGCTTGACACCCCGACAAAACAGTTTATAGAGTTAATGGTAATTAAGCTTTTGAGCTTAGAAAAAAAGATAAAATCCATTATGAACTATGGACAAAATATTACCGTGACCTACTTCAATGAATCAAGAGAAACGATAAAATCGAAAAGTAAAGATGATGATGACATCATCAAAGCGACACTTTTTTATCTCAGAAATAATAAACCAAAGGTACTGTAGTGAAAATAGCTTTTATCGGGGACATCGTAGGACAACCAGGACGTAAGATGCTTCAAAACCATTTGCAAAAAATCATACAAGAAGAAGCCCTTGATTTTGTGATAGCTAATTATGAAAATGCCTCTCATGGCTTTGGCTTGACAATGAAAAATGCAGATGAACTTTTTAGTGCAGGGGTAAATGTGATGACAGGGGGAAATCACTCTTGGGATAAAAAAGACATACTTCCTCTCTTTGATTCTCGTGAGATTTTACGTCCGCATAACTACCCTGAGGGAGTAGCAGGCACAGGACTTAAAACCTATGAAGTCGCAGGTGAAAAGCTAGCAGTTTTAAACCTTATGGGACACTTCTCAATGCCTTATACTGACAATGCTTTTCGTTGTGCATTAGAGAGTGTGAAGCACTTAAAAGAAGAGGGTGTGCAAAATATCTTTATAGATTTTCATGCAGAAGCAACAAGTGAAAAACGTGGACTTATGATGATGCTTCATGGTCAAGTGAGTGCGATTGTCGGTACACATACCCATGTAAGTACTGATGACTTGCAAATAGCACATAACACTCTTTATCTTACAGATATTGGTCTCACAGGGTGTCGTGATAATGTGATAGGGATGGATAAAAAAGCCCCTATAAGTCAGTTTGTGACAGGTCTTAAATCGCACTATGACATTCCAAAAAAGTGTAAAAAAATCATGCAAATAGTGATAATGGATTTAGAAGAAGGTTTGTGTAAAAGTGCTTATAAACTCAAAGTATTTGATGATGGTCGAGTTTTTAGAACGGATGCTTGGAGTGAAGAAGCTTAGGCAGTAATGCGGTAGTAGTTTTCGTTTGCTATATATGCATTTACCATTTTATGTTTCATGATTGACTCTTTTGCTTCTTGTGCTTGTGGAGGCATTTTTGTGTCAATTCTTGGTGTTTGATTGAGGGTTGCTTTTGGTTTGATGAGTAAAGAAAATATTTTACTATTATCACTGTATGCATTTTTTGCACTATCAAAAGTTTTCATTTTAGAAAATTTAAGTTTTTGAGTATTTTTTTGCATATCTTGCTGGAGTTTCTGTTGGTTATTTAAAACCTTATAATCAGAAATATAGTTAATAGGAAGATGAAGAGTCTGTGTCTGTAGCTTTGTCGGCTGAGGGTCGAGTGCTTTAGTAAAAGAACTACTCTCTGTCCTTCGCTCCTCTTTTTTGCTCTCTTGTGACTTAGGAGTACGATTGGTATCAATGAATGTAGTATAAGAAGAAACAAACATAATCAATCCTTTTTTAAGTCTTTACTGAGTATTATAACATAAAATTATTGAAAAATAGAAGGCTTCTTATGCTCGCGCAAAAAATCTCTCAAGCTAAAGCAAAACTTTTAGTGGATTATCCTTACTTTGGAACATTGGCTTCAAAACTTGCATTGGTAAAAAATGATAATATAGAAGCATTTAAAAGCAATGGAATCACACTTGAATATAATGATGAGTACTTAGAAAAACTGGAGATAAGTGAGTTAGAATTTATCTTTGCAAATGGAGCAATGCATGCAAGTTTAGCACATGAAAAACGCAAGCATAATCGTAGTGGCTGGTTATGGCAGATGGCAACTGATATGGCTATAAATGATATGCTTGTAAGTAATGGTTTGGATATGCCCTATGGTACTCAGTATAGAAAAAGATTTTCTGGAATGTATGCTGAAGAGATTTATGCAGAGCTAAAAGATGATATTTTACGAGAGGATGAGGGCTTAGAGTATGAGGCTGATGACCTTGAAGATGTGCAAAATCAAGAGGAACAAACCAAAGAAGCTCTGCAAGAAGAGATGCTTCAAGAACAACTCTTCGCAGAAGAAGCTATCGCACAACTTGAAAAAGAGTTCAAGCGAGGCGAAGCACCGCTAATGATAGAACGATTTTTTCAGCTCAATGCATTTGGAAAAGTAGATTGGCGAGAGGAAATCAAGTCTGCTTTAGATAGATATTTTCGTGATGATTATGCACTCTTACCACCAAGTAAAAAACTCCTCTCTTATGGTATCTATCTTCCTTCAAACATTTCGCAAACATTCCGTTTGGTTATTGCTATCGATAGTTCTTCATCCATCGATAATACACTGTTAAATCAGTTTCTAAGTGAGGTAAACTTTTTAATGGCATTAGTGCAAAACTACCAGATAGAACTTTTAGTCTGTGATGACAAGGTGCAATCACACACAACATTTACTAGTGGCGATAGTTTAGAAGTGAATCTTCAAGGAAATGGTGGCACTGATTTTCGACCTGTTTTTGCGTATTGCGAGGAAAACTTTGATGAGGTGAAGCTTCTACTTTATTTTACAGATTTGGAGGGAATTTTTCCTACAAAAACACCAAATTATGAAGTAAAATGGGTAAGTGAAAAAGAGAAGGAAGTTCCTTTTGGAGAGAAAATTTTGTTGATTTAGGAAAAGCTGATAAAATGCTAAAGAAGGATGAAATGATGTGTTTTATTATAGCGATGACTATTTATGCAGGAAGTTACTTTTTTTACCAACACGGATTATATGCGCAAGCTATTATGGGAGTTGCACTTGCGACACCCATGTTGGGCTTCTTTATTTATAAAATCATAAAAAACAGAAGATGCTTTTTTGGTTCAGATACTGACTGTAATAATATAAATAATCACTAAGGATTATTTGGCGATAAAATCATTTTACAGCCATTTTCATACTCAGTATCACATTGTAAAACATAAGCATTCTTTTGTGCAAGATTCTTTGCAATCGCAAGTCCCAATCCAAAACCACTTTTTAAGCGATTTTTACTTTTGTCAACTGTGTAAAAAGCTTGGAAAATTTTTTCACACTCATCATCCATGATACCTATACCTGTGTCTTGTACTATCAGTGAATTGTTTTCAAAAAATAGAATTATACTACCACTATTTGTAAATTTAACACTATTATTGAGGAGATTCATGAGAATCTTTTTTAGGTCTATTTTAGTAAATTCAAGTGCATCATTTTCTTGTATATTATTCACCAGTTTTACTCCGTTTTGTGGTTCAATGAGTGCAAATATCTCTTCATCTATCAGTTTTTTGAGTACAATTTTCTCTCTTCTTGCAACACTTTTTAAAGAGTGGATAAACAAAAGTACATCACTGAGTAGTTCATTCATATAGCTTGTTTCAAGCTTGACTTTTTGTAAAATAGTGGGGAGTTCTTTTTGAGAAATGAACCCATCTTCAATAGCTTCGATATTGCCAGCAATTATAGTTAAAGGTGTTCTGAAATCATGTGCAAAAGAGCGAACCATCCATGTAAGTTCACTGTTCTTTGCTTTCAATTCATTGATGGATGTATCAAGTTGAGTAGAAACAGTGTTGAGTGTTTTATGAATATCTGCTATCTCTTTTATGGACTCATTCGTTCCATAAGCGGTGAAATCTTCCTCAGCTATTTGCAGTAATCTTTTTTGGATAAATATAAACTTTTTTGAAAAGAAACTTCCTAGTATGTAGCTTAAAAAGGCGATGATAGGAAGTGTAAGAACAATGGTTATGACTATCTTTGAAAACATTTTCATACCGATGGGAACATCTATGATATAAAATGTCATAAATGCAGTAAATATTGCGATGATAAGTCCTGCAATAAGGTATAAAAGGAGGAGGAGTTTTTTAATGCTCATTGATGATATATCCTTGTCCGTGTACTGTTTTGATATACTCTATTGTATCAAACTTTTTTATCTTTTTTCTGATGTGTGAGATATGTGAGTCAATGCCCCTGCTATCAATTTCACCTAAGTTGTTTTCATAAATCAGATACGATAACTCTTCTCGTGAAAAAAGTTTTTTAGGATGAGTTAAGAGAGTGAAAATAAGGAGATATTCGCTTGGAGTGAGTGGGAGTTTATAGCCATTGATTTTAATCTCTTTTTTATCATTCTCAAGCAAAATATTTTGTGTGATTATGGATGTTTGAGATGTTAAAGTATCTGCTCTTTTAAAGTGTGAGGTAACTTTTGCAAGTAACTCCTTTGGGCTAAAAGGTTTTGTGATGTAGTCATCTGCACCATAACTGTAGCCCTTGAGTTTTGTCTCTTCTTCATCAAGCGCACTGACTAAAATGAGAAAAGTTTGCGGAGAGTGTTCTCGAAATTTTTTGCACAGAGTAATCCCATCAATGTAAGGGAGCATAATATCGACAGTTGCTAGGTCATATTGATTTGTACTCAGAAGTGAAAGAGCTTCTCTCCCATCAGATGCTACATCTACATCGTACAAAGAAGTTTGAAATCTTTGTACGATTAAGTCTGCTATGGCTTTTTCATCTTCGATGATAAGAACTCTTTTTTTCATCTGTTATTTAAAATGTTTTTTGAAAATGTGTAAAGAGATAGTCATCATTTTTCACACTTGCATGACATGAAATACATCCTTGTGTTCCTTTTGTCCATGGTTTATAAGCATCTTTTGTTTTGACAAAACGAGCATAACCCCAGTTGTCGCCATTGTGATTAAATGTATTACTTTTCTTTACCATATACTCAACTCTTTGAATTTTATCTGCTTCAAGCGCACCTGCCCAAGTGGGCATTTTTTTAACACTCCATCCAATTTTTACAACTTTACTTCCCTCAGGCATAATTTTTGCATGATGGCTCAGGGCATTGAAAGCTACTGGATTTGCTAAGATATAGCGTATTTCATTTTTATCAGTTCTAAAGTGTGTAGCAATAATTTTATAATTTTGATACCCCTCTATCTCTTTAAATGGCAAGTTGTTTTTTGGCATTTTTAAATCTGGCACTTGAGAATTATTTGTTAAATAGACATCAGATTGTGCAAATAGGCTTGAACTTAATGCTAATGATAGCAAAATTTTTGTTACTGTTTTCATAGAAAATTTCCTTGTATTTTTAAGTTACAAGCATTATAAACACAAGTTGTGGAGATTGTCTAAAGATGTTTTATATGTAAATCACTTACAAATCATCAAAATTGACATCATAATCTGTAAGCATATTGATATACTCTAAACTCTCTATAGTATTGTTGATACGACATGAAAACTCCTCTTTTGAAAAAGGTTTTTTGATGTAGTCATTGGCGCCTTTTTTTAAGAACATGGCTAAGGTTGCAGAGTCATTATCTGAGGAAAGTACCATGATTGGGAGTTTCTTTTTGTCATATATCTTTCTAATCTCTTGTGTGAGTTCGAGTCCATCCATCACTGGCATATTGTAATCTGTGATGACTAAAGAGATGTCGTCGTATGTTTTGAGCATACCTAAAGCTTCTTCACCATGAGCGACAGCTATGACTTGAAAGTAGAGATTTTGAAGGAGATTTTGCATCTGTTTACGTACAACCATAGAGTCATCGACTAAAAGAATCTTATGTGCCTTGTTTTTTTCAAGTCTTTGGAGGCTTTGCACAATATATTTTATATCTTCAATGCCCCCCTTGTTTACATAGTCAATGATGTTTTTTTGAAGCATTTTTTCTCTAAAATCATGGTCAATATTACCACTTAAAACGATGACTTTTTCTCCCTTGCTTAAAACATAATCAACGACTTCACCATTCGGTGCATCAGGAAGATTAATGTCTAAAAGAGTACTAAAATAACTATACTTATGTAAAAAAAGTTTTGTTTCTTGCAGTGAGTAGGCTATATCTACTTCGCATTGTAAAGTATCTCGAATTGTTTTGGCGATAAGGTTTGCAAGTGTTTTGTTGTCATCTACAACTAAGATTCTATTGTCCATAAAAAGTCTCCGAATAAATATTAGTTTATTTTAGCTAAAATTCGACAATGAATTTCTTAAATCTTACAATTGATAAACTTCAAAACAAACAAAATGTCTTTTTAACTGGTGGGGCAGGAGTTGGTAAAACAACAATGATACGTGCTGTGATAGAACATTTTGAAGGTGAAGCAAAAAAACTTGCTAAACTTGCCTCAACGGGAATGGCTGCAACACTCATAGGAGGACAAACACTTCATAGTTTTTTAGACCTTGGTATAGCTAATGATATCGCAGAGTTAGAAGCTAATGGAAAATTTACAATAAAAAAGAAGATAAAAAAGCTTGTCAGTGCGATGGATGTCATCGTGATAGATGAAATCTCTATGGTAAGTGATAGTTTGTTTGAAATGATAGCCTTGCGTTTATCACAAGCAGAGTTTCAAGGTGTTCTTTTAGTTGTTGGAGATTTTTTACAACTCCCACCAGTGATACGTGGAAATGGTGAAGTGAAGTATGCTTTTGAATCACAAGCATGGGAAGATGCTCAGTTTGAAAAGATAGAATTAACACATATTTATAGAACAGATGATGTGGCATTTATTGCCCTTTTAAATCAGGTGCGTTTTGGGTTTGTAGATGAAAATGTGCATAATAGTCTTAATGAGTTTATTAAACCTTTACCTCATGATTTGAGTCAATTTACTTTTCTATTTGGAAAGAACATTTCAGCATCTAAGCACAATACAATGCAGCTAGAATTTATAGAGAGTGAACTTTTTATAAAAGAAGCACAGATAGTAAAACATAAAAAATCAACAAAAGAGCAAGAGATAGAACGCTTTATGTTGGATGCTCGTATAGAAAAAGAGCTTGCTTTAAAAGTAGGGGCGCCTGTGCTTTTTACAAGAAACTCGTGGAACTATTTTAATGGTGAACGCGGAGTTGTTGTGAAAATAGACACAGCAAATGTCTACGTGCAAAAAAGTGATGCACAAGTAGTAAAACTTGAAAGTGTCGCTCAAAGTAAAGCTATTTGGAATGAAAAAACAGTCGATGGCAAGAAGGAAATCTTAGAAGAAAATATCTTTAGTGTCTATCAGTTTCCTATAAAGCTCGCATTTGCTATAACTATTCATAAGTCACAAGGGATGAGCATAGAAAATCTCATCATAGAAACAAATGAAATCTTTGCACCTTCTCAATTTTATGTGGCACTCTCTCGAAGTTCGCATCCGCAAAATCTTATACTCATCGCCCCAAATAAACAATGGCATCAGATAATCTTTGTCAATACTAAAGCCCTTCAACAATGTTAAGAAAAATAGATAGTGGCATACTCTTTATGCTTGGAAGTGCCTTGATTTCAGCACTCAATGGTGCTGTTGCAAAGATACTTAGTGAAGATATGTCCGCATTAGAGATAGTTTTTTTTAGAAATATCATTGGGGTATTTCTCATTTTAATGACACTAAAACATACTCCTCCAAAATTGATAGGTGGAAAATTTCATCTCCTTTTTACACGTGGATTTTTTGGTTTTTCTGCGATGATACTCTTTTTTTATACGATAACCGTCATTCCTTTAGGGGAGGCAATTACACTCAATAAAACTTCCCCGCTTTTTGTCTCCATCTTAGCCTATTATCTTCTAGGCGAGCATTTAAGTAAACGTACACTTCTTGCTCTTTTGATTGGCTTTGTTGGTGTTATTTTGATTACACAACCTTTTGGATTACAGATTTCTTATGAGCATATACTTGGCATACTCGGTGGTTTTTTTGCCGCAGCTGCTTACACAACCATCAAAAAAATAAAAGATATTTATGACTCCCGTGTGATAGTCCTCTCTTTTGTAGGAGTAGGGTCTTTGCTGCCTGCCATTTTATTTAGTATCGCTCCTTTTGTAGAAGTTCCTCACTCTCTTGCCTTTTTATTTCCTGCATTTATGGTACCAGATACTTTTTACTTGTGGAGTATGATTGCATTTATGGCACTTATCTCTACATTTTCTCAATGGTTACTTACTAAAGCTTACAGTGCTTCTAACTTGAGTATTGTTGGAGTGATTAGCTATACAAATATTCCTTTTGCTATAGGTTTTGGTTGGATGTTAGGAGATAATTTTCCTGATACTCTGACTTTTAGTGGGATAGCTTTGATTGTTTTTGGAGGTGTTTTAGTGGGGTGGAAAAAGTAAAAAAAAAGTCTTATTAACGATGCCCTAATACTAAAGTGTCATAATTTCACTATATTAATTTTTAGGATTTTATAGTGAACAAAATAATTATCGTTTCTATCCTCATGTTTGGTACTCTTGCCCAAGCACTTACTTTAGAAGAGTGCATAGACAAATCTATACAATCACACCCCGATATAAAATATGCTCTTTTAAATGTAGGTTCAAGTGAGGACGCAATAAAAATTGCAAAATCAGATTATCTTCCTCAAGTGACACTCAATGCGGAGTATGACCCTACTCGTACATATGTTTTACCTGTGAATGGTACTTTTCAAACCAAAGATAGTGATGGGTGGTCTGTTGGCGGCGTCTTGCATCAAAAAATTTGGGATTTTTCAAAAACAAGTGCAAATATAGAAGCCAAAAGAGCTTCCAAAGATGTCGCAAAACTCACACTCAAAGAAGCAAAAGCACTTCTTGCTTATAGAGTCAAGTTGCAGTATGAGTTGATGCTTGTCCAAGCAGAAGCAATACAAGTAAAAGAGAAAGATTTGAGACTCAAAGAGGAGTTGTTCAAACAAGCAGAAGCTTTTGTGCGTAATGGGCTGAAAACAGAGGTAGATTCTACACGGTTTTTATCTGCGGTGTATCTCGCAAAGGATAATCTTGCTATTGCAAAAGCTAGCTATGAAAAAGCAAAAGTAAGTTTAGGTTTATATATGGGGGAGGTGCTTCCTCAAGATGTTGTCCTTCAAAACACCTTGAAGCCAATCACCTCTTTAGATGTGGATGAAAAGACTCTTTTGAAGAACTCACTTACACTTAAAACACTGCAAAAAAGTATACAAGAAGAGGGGTCGAACTATAAGGTAGCAAAGGCTTCTCACTATGGTTCTTTAGATGCTACTGCTTCTTATACAGAGCAACGTACACTGAACCAGTATGACTCCTCTCTTGTTGGTGTTACATTGAGTATTCCCCTTTATAGTGGAGGAAAGACATCTGCACAAGTACAACTTGCTGTTATAAATAGACAGAAAACACAAGCAACATACATGAGTAAAAAACGAGCTATTCAAGAGGAGTTTGAAAATCTTTTGATTGATATAAAGAGATATGCACAGACGATTCAAGCAAGAGAAGCCGAGCTTAAAACAGCACAACAAACGCAAAAACTTTTAGCTGCAAGATATAAAGAGGGGCTTTCTACTTATATCGAAGTTTTAGATGCAAATGCAATTATACTTGATGCGAAGCTCTCTTTACTTCAAGCGATATATGAACAGAGTAGTGCGATACATAGAGTAGAATATTTACAAGGAAAAATAGTATGATAAAATATATAATTGGTCTCGTGGCACTTATTTTGGGTGTGACTCTTTTTTACAATAAGGTCTATCTCCCTAAAACAACTTTCAAAACAGTAAAAGTAAAAGAGGGTGTACTCGAAGAGAGTGTTCGAGGCATAGGCAATGTTGGAGCAAAAAATATTTATAATATTACAGCACAAAGTGGTGGAAAAATCTTAGAGATTTTAAGTGATGAGGGGGAGTGGGTTAAAAAAGGCGACCTACTTATTGTAATGGATGGTGTTGATTTAGCCGAACAACTTGAAGTGGCTCAGGCAAATTTGACAAAGGCGAAGTATGATTTGGCAGGGTATGAGAGTGAGCTTACTAATCTCAAGGCACAAGAAGTATTGTTGCAAACAACTTATAAGCGTTATCGAAAACTAAAAGAGCAAAATTTTGTATCACAAGCCGAGTATGATAAAGCAAACACGGATTTGCAAAGTATAAAAGCGAGTATAAGTGCTTCTGTATCACATAGTAATGGGGCAAAAGCAAATATCGTCGTGGCACAGAAAAGTATAAAAGTGGTGCAAGCGAAGATTGATAGACTCAAGGTATATGCTCCTAGTGATGGCTATGTGATTGCCAAAGAGGTTGAGGTCTCACAAGATGTCATTCCTTCTGCAACCCTTTTACAAATCGTTGATGCAAAAACATTATGGGTAAAGACGAAGATTGATGAGAGGGTAAGTGCGCAGATAAAACTTGGACAGAGTGCGACGATAAGTTTGCGTTCACAACCAAACAAAGTCTATAAAGGGGTGGTTAAAAGAGTTGTGAGTGTGAGTGATGCCGTTACTTTAGAGAGAGAAATAGATGTAGCATTTACAACTCTGCCACAACCGTTTTTTATAAATGAACAAGCTGAAGTAAATATCGCAGTCAAAAGCTATACGGATGTAGTAACAATCCCCTCAAAAGTAGTAGTACAAGAGGGTGGTGTCCTTGGTGTTTGGGTTGTGAAGAGTAGTCATGTAGAGTTTCAAAAGATAGATATTATTGGGCAAAATGATGATGCTATCGCTGTATCAAATATTGCGAAAAATACGCAGATAGTGATACCTAATAAAAACAAAAAAACTCTTACAAATGGGATGAAAATCCACCTATGATTCACTTAGCAAAAGAGGACATTAGACATACCTTAGGCAAATTTATTGTTACTGCTATGGGGGTTGGTATGCTTCTCGGGATTGTGCTGATTATGATAGGGGTTTATCGTGGTATGATAAGTGATGCTGAGGTGTTACTTAAAGATTTGGATGTAGATTTGTGGGTGGTTCAAGAGAATACTTTAGGACCATTTGCTGAGGCTTCAAGAGTGCATGAAGATTTGAAATATACTATCAAAAATATACCTGCCATAGATAAAAGTGAAGCCATAACTTTTCAAGCACTGCAACTGCCCCTTCCAGATAAAAAGCTCTCTGTTTTAGCAATAGGGTATGATATTTATGGAGAGATAAACCCTATCAATCCACAAAGATTAATCGCAGGAAGAGTGTTGCAACATAATCATTATGAGATAGTTGTGAGCGATAAAACAGGGTACAAACTTCATGATACTATCAGATTAGGGCGAGATAGTTATATGGTTGTAGGGATTACACACGGGACAGTTGCTTCAGGGGGAGACCCACTTGTTTATATAAGTTTAAAAGATGCTCAGGTACTACAGTTTACCTATACAAACAAACGTATACAGAGTGATAGAGCCAGAGGGATTATCAACAAAGATTCCCATCTTGTTAATGCAATTATAGCCACACTGCATAAGGGGTATAATGTAGATAGTGTAGCAGAAGATATACGAAAATGGAACCATAAAAGTGTTTATACTAAAGCCCAACAAACGGCTGTTTTAACAAAATATGTTGTAGAAAAAGCTTCTAAACAGATAGGACTTTTCACCGTTATCTTGATAGTGGTTTCGACGATTATTATCTCCCTCATTATCTATACTATGACCTTAGAGAAGATGAAAGAGATTTCTATCATGAAATTGATGGGCTTGCCAAACAGTATGATAATTAAGATGATTGTCGAAGAGACACTTCTGCTTGGTGTATTGGCATTTATCTTTGGAAATATTTTTGCACATCTTATTTATAGTAAGTTTCCAAAAAATGTAGTCTTAGAGAACCCTGATGCTTTTGTTCTCTTTTTTATAGTAGTGCTAGCTTCTATACTTGCCTCATTTATAGGGGTCAAAAAAGTAATCAGTGCTGACCCCCAATCAGCGATAGGAGGATGATATGAGTAAACAGGCTATAAAAGTAGAACATCTCCATAAATCTTTTGGCAAAGGGGATACCTTTGTAGATATTATTCAAGATGCAAGTTTTAGTATAGATAAGGGGGAACTCGTGGCACTTGTTGCTCCAAGTGGTGCAGGAAAAACAACACTTTTGATGATGCTCGGATGTGTTGATAAGCCAAATTCTGGAACGATTTACATAGGGGATGAAAAAGTATATGAAAACAGATGGCTTACAAAAGAGACACGTAAAATACGCAGAGAAAAAATAGGCTTTATTTTTCAAGCGCACTATTTGATTCCTTTTTTAAATATTATTGACAATCTTACTCTTTTGCCACAATCAAATGGTACAAAGGAGAAAGTCTCAAAACAAAAAGCAAGAGAACTGTTAGAGTATTTTGACATAGCAGATAAAGAGAACTCTATGCCCTCGCAACTCTCAGGCGGGCAAAATCAGAGGGTGGCAATCGCAAGAGCTTTAGCCAATAATCCGCAAATTATTTTAGCAGATGAACCAACTGCTGCCCTCGATATGCAACGCTCCGTAGATGTTGTGAAAATGCTTAAAAAAATAGCAATAGAGCAGGGTGTAGCTATTGTGATGGTAACCCATGATGATAGAATGTTACAGTATTGCGATAGAGTTATGAAAATAGAGGATAAAAAAGTTGTCTTTGATTAAACCGAAACATTATATACTTTCACTATGTCAAAAATATTACTCTTAGAAGACGATGAAGTCTTAGCGGAAACATTGGTAGAGTTGTTACAGGATGAAGGCTTTGAGGTTACACATATAGTGGATGGGGAGATGGCTTTAGATACTACTTTTGTGCAATCTTTTGAACTTTTGCTCTTAGATGTGAATGTTCCTTTTATCAATGGTTTTGAAGTACTTGAGAGTTTACGAAATAGTGGAGATATGACTCCTGCGATCTTTATAACTGCACTCACAGATGTAGCATCACTCTCGCATGGTTTTGATGTTGGTACAGATGATTATATTAAAAAACCTTTTGATTTTGATGAGTTGGTTGTACGGATAAATGCCCTCATTAGAAAAGCATACCATACCTACGCCAATGAGATTAAAGTAGATGATTTTCGTTTTGTAATAGAGAAAGATGAGTTATATCAAGGGGCTGATTTTGTAGCACTCTCTCCTTATGAGTTACAGATTACAAAATTATTGTTTCAAAATCTCAATAAAACTGTAGCCAAAGAGTTGATTTTTGAATACCTGAGTCAAGGAAAAGAGATGAGTGAAGGTGCTTTGCGTGTACATATTAATAAGCTTCGTAGAGTTGGTTTACCTATTACAACGATTAAAGGCATAGGATACCGACTTGCATCATCATGAAAGAACAGCTTTTTTAAAATTTTTTGTTACTTACTTTGTGAGTGTTGCACTCCTTATCTTAGTAGCAGGGTATCTTTACTTTACACAAATTTATAATCACTATCTTAAAACCGAAGAGTTTTCACTTATAGAGTATGCAAGACATATAAAAATGGGTGAGGGCATACAACACTACTCTACGAGTGAATACAGACATACATATGTGGCAGTAGAGAAGCATATAAATATAAGAAACTTTACAGTTTCTAAAACAAATTTTTCTAAAATGATACCCATGAACCGAACGCTGTATTATCTTAAAGTGATAAAATCAAAAAAGAGTTTTGATACAAAAGTAGTAGATTTAAAGATAGAAGTTCTTCTCCTTCAACTCTTTTTACTGCTCCTTTTTGCTTATATAAGTTACAAACTTGCCAAAAGTGCCTTGCGACCACTACAAGAGAGTATAGCAACGCTAGATAAGTTTGCAAAAGATTTAATCCACGATTTGAATACGCCTGTTACTTCGATGAAACTCAATTTGAAATTACTCCAAAAAGTTCCAGAACTCCATGATAACAGTGCTGTTGTAAGACTTAAAAAGAGTGTGCATGATATTTCAGAACTGCATGAGAGTTTAACTACTCTCCTGCAAGAAGAGACTTTCCAAATGGAGTTATGTAATCTCTGTGAGATTGTAGAAGATGTCGTACAGACACAAAAACAGTTATATCAGGAGTTACATTTTAGCGTTGAATGCTCTTCTTTAAAGGGAAAAATCAACAAGAATGCGATGAAACAAATCCTTCAAAATATCATATCTAATGCCTGTAAATATAACAAAAAAGATGGCTATGTGAAGATTTATACAAAAGAGAATGCTCTTTACATAGAAGATAACGGTCATGGCATCAAAGAACCAAGCAAAATTTTTCATCGTGCATATAGCGAAAAACAGAGTAGTGGGATAGGTTTAGACATCGTAAAACGACTCGCTCATGCTATGAACATAACAGTAAAAGTAGAATCTTCTTTAGAGGGGTCAATTTTTATTATGAGTGGGTTTTATTATGAGAGGAAAATATTTTAGAAGAAGGTCTATCATCACTCCAAAAAGGAGTGAAGAGAGAAGAAGTTTCTATAACTCTTCTTCGTGTTTTCCTAAGTACTCAGCAACACCTTCAGTAGTAGCTTTCATACCTTCATCACCTTTTTCCCAACCAGCAGCACATACTTCACCATGCTCATCAGTAAATTGCATTGCGTCTACCATACGAATCATTTCATCGATGTTACGACCAAGTGGTAAGTCATTGATTACTGCATGACGAACTGTTCCTTTGCCATCAATTAAGAATGAACCACGAAGCGCAACTGCTTCACCGAAAAGTACATCATAATCTTTAGAGATTTGCTTTGTAAGGTCAGCTACAAGTGGGTAACCAACTCTTCCAATTCCACCTTCATTGATTGGAGTTTCTCTCCATGCGAAGTGAGAAAATTGGCTATCTACTGAACAACCGATAACATTCACACCACGGTCTTTAAACTCTTGAAGTCTGTGGTCAAAAGCGATAAGCTCTGATGGACAAACGAATGTAAAGTCAAGTGGATAGAAGAAAAGAACTGTCCCTTTTTCACCCATGTTTGCTTTAAAATTGAAATCTTCAACGATTGAACCGTCGCCTAAAACTGCTGTAGCTGTAAAATCTGGAGCTGCGTTTGTTACTAACATATAAATGTCCTTGTATTTGTTTTTTGTTGGAAGAATTTTATCAGAATTTTATTAACAAAACTGTTTTCCTCTAAAGTAATTTCATTGTTTAAAGATAAATTTTATCTTTGGTTAAAAATTAAATATCTTTTGTTAAAATTGCAACTATGAAAAAGAAATATACAATTTTAGTAACCAATGATGATGGCTATGAAGCCAAAGGTTTACTTGCATTAGTGAGTACTTTACGAGAGATTGAGGATGTGGCGGTGGTTGTTGTCGCTCCTGCAAATGAAAAATCTGCTTGTGGACACTCGCTAACCTTAGTGCGACCCTTGCGTTTTGTGAGTGTGGATGATGACTTTTATAAGCTTGAAGATGGGACACCGAGTGATTGCGTTTATCTCTCTTTAAATGCTCTGTTTCAAGAGAAAAAACCTGACTTGCTTGTAAGTGGGATTAACAGAGGTTCTAATATGGGTGAAGATATTACTTACTCAGGAACGGCTGCTGGAGCGATGGAAGGGGTTTTACACGGTATTCCTTCCATAGCTATATCTCAAGTGATGGATTTTACTGAGCCTGATGGAGATTTTTCTTTAGCACAGCAAAGCATTAAAGCCCTTGTTTTAAAGATAAAAAATGGTACTTTTCCTTTGCCCCAAAGAGAATTTTTAAATGTAAATATTCCTCCAAAAATAAAAACAGCACAAACAAAAGTTACGTATGCAGGGCTTAGACACTATGCAAATGACGCTCATCTGCATAGAAATCCTCGTGGTGAAGAGTACTATTGGCTTGGCTTACATCCATTGAGCTTTTCAAAGCGTGCAAATGCAAGAGGGATGAGTGATTATGAAGCTATAGAAGCAGGATATATCTCAATCACTCCGATAATGCTCGATTTGAGTGCTTACAAAAGTATGCAGAACTTAGAACAGTGGCTTTCATGAGTAAATATGACCGCATAAAATTGCTACTTCAAGATGATTTTGAGAAACTTCTCTCTGCAAAAATCATCCTTTTAGGGGTAGGGGGTGTTGGGAGTTTTTGCTTGGATTGTTTGTACAGAAGTGGGGTTACCGATATTACGATTGTAGATTTTGATACGTACGATGTGACAAATCAAAATCGTCAAATGTGGTCTGAACTGCATGAGAATGAACTCAAAGTAGAAGCACTCAAAGAACACTATCCTCAAGTACAAATCATCAATAAACGCATAGATGAAGCATGGGTAGAAGCTTTTGATTTTGAGCCATATGATTTAGTGCTTGATGCCATAGATGATAGAAACGCAAAACTTGCTCTTGCTCAAAAGTGCTACAAAAAACTTATCTCCTCTTTTGGAAGTGCCAAGCGTCTTGACCCTACAAAAGTACAGGTAGCCGATATATGGAAAACTTATGGCGATAGGTTTGGTTCAAAGATTCGCTATGAACTTAAAAAACGCAGGTTTAACAAAAAATATACTGTTGTTTTCTCAAGTGAAGCAGCTCTTGTAAAAGAAAAAGGAAGTTTTATGGGAGTGACTGCGACATTTGGTCTTACCATGTGTTCACAAGCGATGAAAAGGCTGAGTAATGTTTGATTTTTTAAATAGTGATTGGTTTAACATAGGCTTGCAGATAGTTTTTTTAGTGCTTATTCTTTATGATGTGAAAAAATATATGGCGACAAAAAAGAGAGAATATATAGTCAATATAGTTTTCACAGTAGGCTTTGCCATTTGGACACTCTACCCTTACTATAACTCTTATGTCGGTTGGGATGAAAAACAAAAAGAGGAAATGCTGAGTACTTGTAAAGATACTAATGACACGAAGTTATGTAGCTGTGTGGATGATGCTCTTTTTAAAGGCTTTATCTATGAAAAATATAAAAAACTCGACAAAAATGGTACAGAGTATAAAGAGTTTTTACAAGAGGCGAAAGAGGATTGTTTAGATGACTCTTGGTTCTAATTCAAGAGCTTATAATATTTATTAGCTTATAATATCTGTAATATTGTACAAGGTAGGCATCTATGAAAACATATAATACTTATTATGATAATCGTGATAGTTTCAAGAGCTTTCTCCGAACAAATGGGATTGCAGGAACAAAGACAACACTTGTTCAAATTTTCAGCTCTATTCTTGAAAAAGCAGTTTTACAAAGAACGATGCAGGATATCTTGTTACTACTCCCTGATGCAAAAATCATAGGTGCTACCACTGATGGAGAGATTTTAGATAATGTTGTCACGACAGATAAAATCATCGTTAGTGTTAGTGAGTTTGAGCATGCAACACTCGCAATCGCTATGCAAAGTAATAGTGGAGATAGCTTTGCTTGTGGTAAAGCATTGGCAGAGAAAATAGTACAAGCAGATACAAAAACTCTTCTCCTTTTCTCTGATGGACTCAATTCCAATGGTGAAGCATTTTTAAATGGTGTAAAAAATCTCTCAAATGATATTCCTTTAGCTGGAGGGATGGCAGGAGATGCGGCTGCATTTGAAAAAACCTATGTTTTTTGTAATGAGGGGATTATATCAAGTGGTGCGGTTGGAGTAGCCATCAATACAGAAAAATTACACGTCCAAACTGCCTATAGTTTTAACTGGCAAGAGATAGGCAAAGAACTTACTGTTACGAAAGCAATAGATAATAGAGTCTATGAAATAGATGGAAAAACAGCAGTTGCCATTTATGCACAATATTTAGGTGAAGAGATAGCAGAAGCTCTCCCAGCCATAGGCATAGAATTTCCTCTCATTATTACCCGTAATGGTGTGAAAATTGCTCGTGCAGTTTTAGGGAAAGAGTCAGATGGTTCTTTGATATTTGCAGGAAATTTAGCTGTGGGTGATACTGTCCATTTTGGCTATGGACATAGTGGTATGATTTTGAAAGAGTCAGCACATACAAAAGATGCTTTTAGTGCAACTGCAGTTGAGTCTATATTTATCTACTCATGTATGGCACGCCGCCGTTTCTTAGAAGAGACTATCTCAACAGAATTGACACCTTTTTCTAACATCGCTCCAACAAGTGGATTTTTTACTTATGGTGAATTTTATAAAGCAGATAACTGTGAGCTTTTAAACCAGACAATGACAGTCATCTCTTTGAGTGAAAAAGATGAAATGCAAGAGTACCATTTTGTAGATAAACAAAAAAATACAAAAGTATTTGATGCGAGTAGAACACAAAAAGCACTTTCACACCTTATAGAAGCGACTTCAAAAGAACTTACAGAGGCCAATAAAAATCTTGAAAAAATCGTACAAGAAAAAACATCAGATTTGAGAAATAAAATTTTAGAACTTGAAAATGCTTCACGTGTTAAGTCTGAATTTTTAGCAGGTATGAGTCATGAGATTCGTACACCGCTCAATGCAATGCTTGGGTTTGTAGATATTTTAAAAGCGGGAGAAACACTAAAAGAAAGAAAACAACAATTTAACATTATTAAAGATTCTGGACTCTCTTTACTTACAATTATTAATGATGTTTTAGACTTTTCTAAAATAGAGAGTGGCAAAATGCTTTTAGAAAAAAGAAAATTTGCAACAAAAAAACCTTTTAAAAGTATAGGACAGCTATTTTATGAGAAAGCTGTTGAAAATGGAATAGAACTTAGGGTGGAATTTTCTCCAAATTTACCGCGTTTTTTTGTTGGAGATATTGTACGCATAAAGCAAGTGGCTTCTAACTTTTTAAGTAATGCTCTCAAATTTACTCCAAAAGAGGGTAAGATAATCATGCGAGTAGAGTATGACACGAGCAAGGAAAACCTGCGTTTCTCGGTGAAAGATACGGGTGTAGGTATAGATGAAAAAAATCTTGAGAAAATATTTGAAGCCTTTACTCAAGAAGATACATCAACAACAAGAAAATTTGGAGGCACAGGGTTGGGACTCTCTATCTCATCGGCACTTATAAACTCTATGGATGGGAAGATAGAAGTAGATAGTGTGCTGGGAGAGGGTAGTGAATTTAGTTTTACTTTACCGCTCATTGAAGCTGATGATTTTAGTGTGGTGGATGAAGAGGGGCATAAAAAAATAGACTTAAAGCAAAAGCTCTCAGGAAAAATCCTTGTTGTGGAGGACAACAAAACAAATCAGATGCTTATAGATATTATCTTAGATGATTTAGGTTTAGATGTGAGCATTGCAGACAATGGTCTCGTAGCAGTCGAAATGTTTCAAAAAGAGAGCTATGATTTGATTTTAATGGATGAAAATATGCCAAAAATGAATGGTATCGAAGCAACAAAAAATATTTTAGCAATAGAAAAAGAGCAAAACTTAAAACACACTCCAATCATCGCCTTAACAGCCAATGCCCTCGCAACTGACAGAGCAAGGTTTTTAGGAGCAGGTATGGATGAATTTGTTGCAAAACCGATAGACAATGAATTTCTCATAAGAGTACTCCACTCTTTTTTGTTGGCTGAGTAACTCCTATATAAATTTTCTGAAAACAGTTTTCAAAAGAGTTCTTTTCTCTTTTGGTTTGAGGAGTGCTTGAAGCTTCTCATCTAAGTAGTGTGAGGCGAGTTTGGTATATTTTGGCTCAAAATTATTCATACTCTAGGATACTCTCTATTTCATGCATTGCATCATCATTTTTGAGACGAAATTTAATCTCTATTCTTCGCGAAGCTTGTTTGTTTTCTTTACCATTTTTATACAAAATAGGGTCTTGGTAGGAACGTCCACTCGCAACGAGAAGTGATTTCAGATGGTTTTGTTGTGTAAAAGGCAAGCTTAAAAGGTAGTTCATTACAGCATAAGCACGTTTTTGCGATAAATTGAGGTTTAAGAGATAACCCCCGTCACTATCGGTATGCCCTTCTATGATAATACGGTCAAGTTGTGATTTTATCTGTTTGTTGGCTGTTAATGCGCCTACATAATTGATAAAAATCTTTTTCAGCTCTTTTTTTGCCTGAGGTTTTAAGATAGCACTATTTTTGGTAAACAAAATATTGGATGCGAGTCGCAGAGAACCACTCTGTGCATCAATAGAGACTTTTTTGCCAAGACTTTTCTTTAATGCAGCAATCACACGGATTTTGACACCTGTAAGATTTTTGATACGGGCTTTTTGAGATTGCATTTTTGCCACAAGTGTATCATACTGTGTTGCCTTTTCATCGAGTGAATGCAGAAGGGTTAAAAGCTTTTTATCTTTGAGTTTGAGAGCATCTTCTTTAGCTGTGAGAGAGTTTGAGAGGACAAGCACTTGACTTGTGTAGTCTTGGAGCTTTTTGTTTTGTGATTGGAGTGTTGCATTGGATTCATCGAGTAGATTTTGCATGAGAATGATTTTGTTGTTAAAGTCATCTATGTGTGTGTTCTGTGCAAGGAGAATGTCGTTAAGATTTTCTATCTCCTGTGTTTTGAGTTCAAGAGAATTTTTTGAAATAAGGAGTGATTCTTTACTTGCATTGAGTTCACTACTACGAGCGGCTAAAAGTCTTTTGAGCTTTTGGACTTCTTTGTCACGCAGAAGTAAAGCACTTAAAGAGTTTTCTAAAGAGCTTTCTTTAGAATCAAGTGTCTGTTTGAGTACCATAGATTTAACAACAATCGCACCAATGACAAGGATAAAGACAAAGAGTAATCCCGCCATTAAATCTGCATAAGAAATCCAAAAATTTGTCTCCGATTCTCTTTTATTTTTTAAGAACATTTAGTTTTCTTTTATCGCTTGTGCAACAGCTCTATGGTACTCAGAGATACTTTCTTGTACGGCATTACTCTCTAGTGATACATGGGAGGCAAAATCTGCAAGTTTTATCACGATTTGACCGACTTCATTGTCAATTTTATCAAAAGTTTGATTGAGAGAGTTATTCATGTTGTGACTATGTGTTTGCACGGTTTGCTCAAAAGATTTGGTTGCAGTTGTGAAGTCACGGATAGATTGCTCAATCTCCTCTTGTGCTTTGATGGCATTATTATTATGGTTTATCTGTGTGAGTGTGTTTTGGAGTTCATGAGAAACATTGACAAGACTTTGTGCAATTTGTGCGAAGTTCGTGTTTGTATCTGCCATCACTTTTTCATAGCTTTTTTTCTGATGTATATTGAGTTCTTGAATAAAATCAAGACTAAAAGTCTCTTTCATTGCCGCTAAAAACTTGTTCTGTTTTAAGTCGTATTGTGTGTATTTGTAGATGGTAAGTTCATCTTGTGACCATACTTTATATGAGAGTTCATCTTCAATGAGAGAGAAAAAATTATGTACTTTACTCATTCCTCGTTTTTCAAAGTATGTCCAAATCAAAGAGAGTAAAATACCATAAATCGAAGCAAGAAATGCAGAACCAACCCCACTCAGAAGCAAAGAGATTTCATGGTCTAAAGATTGTGTGTCACTTACAGAGAAATTCGGCATTGAGATAGCGATGGCGATAAATGTTCCTAAAATCCCCAACATCGGGAAGATTGAAGCCCCAATAGAAGCAAAATTATCATTACGTACATCACTATAGTATGCATTTAAGTACTTTTCTATATCTAAGATAGATTTTGTTTGTGCATGGATAGTTAGTGAGTTGAGTGTCAATTTTTCTGTGAGTGCTTTGATGACATTTCCATGTGTGGCTCGCATTTTACAGATAGAGTAGTTTGCATTGTGGCGAATGAACAGTAAAAATACAAAAAGGATAAGACCTAACATTACGATAGAGTGTATGGGAACATTTAAAGGGAGTAAATTGAGGTACCCTAAAAGTGCTGTGAGAAAAAAGAGTATCGGGACAAATGCAATTACAAAGTAGTTTGCATAACAGGCTGGAGTTTCAGTTTGGTAATCTATTTGCATAAAATTTCCTTGTATATTTCTTTGATAGTACTTACATTTGAATGTTGTATGTAGAATTTTTGCAGCAGTTGTTTAAGCTTATTAAGGTTAAAACGCCAGTAATGTTTTGCATTGAATTTATCTGATTTTTGCATGGCGAGTAATAAGGCATCTTCTGTAAGGTTTCCTTGATGTACTTTTATAGTATCTAACATGAGCGCAATGAGTTCTTCTTGTGAAGCCTCTGTTGTATCATCATCTTCTAGTTGTCGTGTGGGCAGAAAAGTCCAAATTTTCCATACACCTAAAATCATAAAAATGATAAAAGCAAACATCATCCAAAAAGAAGTGTCAAATTCCATATATAACCTTTTTGGAAAATTATAGACTAATTTAGATAAAATTATAACCATGAATGATAAAGTATTTACAAAACCGATAAAAAAACAGTTTGAATTTGATGAAGAAGTGGCTGCAGTCTTCGATGATATGCTCGCACGCAGTGTGCCTTTTTATAAAGAATCGCAAGATATAACAGAGTTTTTTGTGCATAAAAATCTCTCTGAAAATGGTCTTGTTTATGATTTGGGTTGCTCAACCGCCACCTTGTTGTTAAATATTCATCGTGGACTCAAAGTCAATGCCTCGTTGATAGGGTTAGATAACTCTGATGCCATGCTCGCCCAAGCAAAACGCAAATGTGAAGCTTTTGGGGCAAAGGTAGATGTATATAATGCTGACATCTTAGAGTATGATTATCAACAAGCAGATGTCTTTGTAAGTAACTATACTTTACAATTTATTCGTCCACTTGTGAGAGAAGAGCTGGTGAAAAAAATAGCAAATGCACTTCAAGAAAAAGGGGTTTTTATCTTTAGTGAAAAAGTAATTTCACACGAACCAAAACTTAACAAAGATTTAATAGAGTGTTATTATGATTTTAAAAAAGAGCAGGGCTACTCAGAGTATGAGATTGTACAAAAAAGAGAAGCTTTAGAGAATGTACTTGTGCCTTACAGTGAAGAAGAAAATATAAAAATGGCAAAAAATGCAGGATTTTCACACTGTGAAGTGGTGTTTCGCTGGGCAAATTTTGCGACTTTTATAGCTTTGAAATAGTATTCGTCTGCTCTACCAAACATTTGCTTGCTGGTGTTGTGTCTTTTCACCTGTGATATACTCTTTTGTGACATCGACTACCTTTTTGTAGCCCTGTTTTGCTTTGAGTTCAATCTCTTTGTAAGTGATAATGTCATCTTTACCACACTCTTTATGGTAATAGCCTTGAAAGTCATAGTATTCATTACAATCACTATAGTATTTTGCAGAGATACCATGCTTATTTACACAGCCTGAGAAGAAGATGCTAAGGAGTAAAAAGGGAACTGTTTTAATCATACTATGTTTTAAGCATTTAGCATACCTAAACTTTAAAACTCTCTTTAGATTTGCAAAATTCACTCAAAAAACACTCATTGCATAGCGGATTTTTTGCCTTACAAGTATAGCGACCAAAAAGAACCATCCCTTGATGGAGGGCATGAAGATTATTTTTAAATTTTTTTACTAAAGTGGCTTCTGTAGCAAGGGCAGTTTTATCATCACTCAAGCCTAATCGGTGTGCTACACGAAATACATGGGTATCAACCGCCATCAGATTTGCACCAGTGTATTCTATCATGACGACATTTGCTGTTTTTTGTCCGACTCCTGCAAGTGTTTGTAGTTCTTTTTCATCAAGAGGTACTTCACCATTATAGACTTCCACGACTCTTTTTGCCATAGCAATAATATTTTTTGCTTTATTGTTAAAAAAAGAGCAGGAGTTTATAAAGGATTTCACATCTTCAAGTTTGGCATTTGCAAGTTCTTTTGGTGATGGGTATTTTTCAAAGAGGGGAGGTGTTAAGATATTGACACGTTTATCGGTACATTGTGCAGAAAGTGCAACAGCAATGACAAGCTCATAGGCATTTTTGTAACGAAGTTCTGTCTCTGCATCTTTGTACTTTTCGACAAATAATCTATGAATTTCTATGATTTCTTTTTTTGTGGCTTTTTTCATAAGGGTATTTTATCTTCTTATTACTTAAGTTGTTTAATATCTATTATCCTAAGAGTACTAAACTTTTGCCAACATAACTCAAGGAATACAAATGAATCCAGTCACAAAAATCTTAACGACACTCGTTTTTGGTGCAGTCATTGCAAGCGCACAAACTTTAGTAACCGTTAATGGTTCTGCTATAACACAAAATGATGTAGATACAGAATTAATGCAAGCTACTCAAGGTAGATTTAATGAAGTTCCAGCAGAAAAAAGAGCAGAATTTAGAAAACAAGTTCTCAACCAACTAATCGCAAAAGAATTAGTGTATAGTGATGCTAAAAAAAGCGGTGTACTTCATTCTAAAGATTTTAAAACTGAGTATAAAAAACTTTTAGAAATAGCGAAAAGAAATATCGCTATCCAAGTTTGGCAAAAACAACAACTTGATAAAGTAAAAGTTTCTCAAAAAGAGTTAAAAGATTATTACAAAAAAAACAAGGCTGAGTTTAATGTAAAAGAGAGTGTGCATGCTCGTCATATCTTAGTAAAAACAGAAGCAGAAGCAAACAAAATCATTGCACAATTAAAATCTTTAAAAGGTGCAAAACTTAAAGCAAAATTCATAGAACTTGCAAAATCAAAATCAACAGGACCTAGTGGTAAACAAGGTGGAGATTTAGGAACATTCGTAAGTGGACAAATGGTACCTGCATTTAACAAAGCAGTATTTAGCATGAAAGTTGGTACAGTAACAGCGAAACCTGTTAAAACACAATTTGGTTACCACATCATCTACTTAGAAGCGAAAAATCCTGCGAAAATCAGAAGCTTTAAAGAAGTGGCACCTGTTATCGAGCAACGTATTAAACTTGAAAAATTTAAAGTAGCAATACGCGCTAAAATGGAAGCTTTAAAGAAAAAAGCGAAAATAGTCGTCAATCACAAAAAATAGATGCAAGCTTCTCCTCTCTCTAAAATAAGCTTAGAGAGAAGGGAGTTTCTCGTCAAACGCGATGATTTGTTTGACCCCTTTCTTAGCGGCAATAAATACCGTAAACTCCATGTACTTCTTAATACCCCGCAAAACCGATATAAAAAAATCATCTCCTATGGTGGAACACAATCAAATGCGATGCTCGCTATTGCTGCTATGTGCAAGCAAAAAAAGTGGAAATTTGTTTACTACACAAAGCCCGTCAGTAGTGTTCAAAAAGAGCAAACTTTTGGAAACTTTCATCAAGCTAAACTTTTAGGTATGGAGCATATTGAGCTAGATACTACGCTTTATAAAGATTATATTGCAAGTTTAGATGTGATAAAAGAGGAAGACACTTATATCATAGACCAAGGGGGTGCTGATGAAAGTGCGCGGCAGGGTCTTGAAGTCTTAGCACAAGAGATACTAGCACAAGATTGTGGTGTCACAAGTCTTGCAACTCCTTCAGGTACAGGAACAACAGCGCTCTTTTTAGCACTTGCCTTACCTGAGTACAAAGTTTATACAACTCCTTGTATCGGGGATGTAGCATATCTCAAAGAGCAGATGCTCTCACTTGCTAATATTCCTTCTAATCTTATCATTTTAGAACCTACGAAAAAGTACCATTTTGCAAAATTATATCCAGAATTCTTAGCGATGTATCAAAAAACAAAAACAGCAGGTGTAGAGTTTGACTTGCTTTATGCTCCTGCAATGTGGTTGGCACTTTTAGCACAAACAGAAGAAAAAATATTATATATTCATAGTGGGGGAGTGAGTGGGAACGAGAGTATGCTTGCGCGATACTCTCAAAAGTTTAGTCGATAAAAGTAACGGCTTCTTCAAGTTTTACTTTTTGAGGTTGGTAGGTGTTGATTTTTGCATTTTCATCTGCATAGCCGAGAACGACACTATAAAGAAGTGCTAAATTTTCAGGAACTTCAAGTTCTTGTGCAACTACACGACCAAATTCAGTTGTAGAGCCTTGCGGGCATGAGTCTATCCCAAACTCTTGTGCAGCAAGCATGATACTTTGCATATATGCACCACAGTCTATGAAAGCTCCCGATGCACCATCTATATTTGCTTTTGATGTAAAAACAAAAATGACACTGCTTGCACCAAACCAACGAAAATTATCTTTCCACATTTGAAGTCTTGTTTCATCATCTTTTCTATCTACTTCCATGAGTTTGTAAAGCCCTGCACCTGTTACGATACGGCGTTTTTTGTAGGGATTTGTCCATTTTACAGGATAGTACTGCACATCTTGGTCGTTGGTAAAACCAGCATCCATTTTTTCCATAATGGCATTACCTACTTTGGAAAGGGTAGCTTCATTTGTCACTGCATAAGTGACCCATGGTTGCATATTGGCACCGCTTGGAGTCATCCCAGCAGCAGTTAAAATTTTTTCTAGTATATCTTTTGGTATTTTTTTATCTGTATATACTCTTTTTGAAGAGCGTTTTTTTAAAGCTTCTAAAACAGTTGGCATGTATAATTCCTAATTTATTTTTATAATTATATCGAATTACTTAAAAAGTTTTGCTTAGAGCAATATTTTTGCTTATAATGCTTTGTAGCTAAACTAACTTGACAAACATACACTCAACTTGATATAATACGAGTAATTTAATACAAGGATTGAATTATGAATAATAATATATTTGAAAAATTAACACACAATATGACGCAAACAATAGAGAGTGCTGTCTCTTTAGCACTCCATAATAAAAATCAAGAAGTGCAAATAGAACATTTTTTATGGGCATTGTTGGCAAACTCAGATTCTGTTTTAAATCAAATGCTTCGTAAAATGAATGTCGATAAGGTAGCATTGGAACTTGATGTGAAAAGTTTGAGTGAAAAACTACCAAAATCTTCAAGTGTAAGTAAAGAAAACATAAAATTGTCGAAAAATTTTGTGCAGTCTTTAGAAAATGGTGCAGGATTGATGACTCAAAATGGCGATAGCTTTTTAGCTGTTGACACCTATATACTAGCAAATCTAAAAACAGAACCTTTTGTGTCTTTACTCCCAAAATACATTGATATGCTAGAGTTTACAAAAAATCTTGAGGCAACACGTGGTGGTGCGAAGATAGACTCACAAAGTGCAGATGAAACCTTAGAATCTTTAGATAAATATGGCATTGATTTAACAAAAGAAGCAGCAGAGGGAAAACTTTCTCCTGTAATCGGTCGGGATGAAGAGATAACACGTATGATGCAGATTCTCATACGTAAAACAAAAAATAATCCTATGCTTTTAGGTGAACCAGGGGTTGGTAAAACAGCACTTGTTGAGGGACTTGCACAAAGAATCCAAAGTGGTAATGTACCAACATCTTTACAAAACAAGCGAGTGGTGGCACTGGATATGTCAGCACTTATCGCAGGTGCAAAATACAGAGGAGAGTTTGAAGATAGACTCAAAGCAGTTATCGATGAGGTAAAAGAAAATGGAAAAATCATCCTCTTTATCGATGAAATTCACACTATCGTTGGGGCAGGTGCGAGTGAGGGGTCTATGGATGCTGCAAATATCTTAAAACCTGCACTTGCTAGGGGAGAACTTCATACGATTGGGGCAACAACACTCAAAGAGTATAGAAAATACTTTGAAAAAGATGCAGCTTTGCAACGCCGATTTTTACCGATTAACTTAGATGAACCGACTGTAAATCAATCGCTACAAATTTTACGTGGGATTAAAGAGAGACTAGAAACACATCATAATGTAACGATTACTGATAGTGCTTTAGTGGCAGCAGCAAGACTCTCTGACAGATATATTGCTGATAGATTTTTACCAGATAAAGCGATAGACTTAATCGATGAGGCTGCAGCTGAGTTAAAAATGCAAATAGAATCTGAGCCAAATGTGCTAAGCCGTGCAAAACGCAACTTATCAGAGTTGATGGTAGAAAAAGAAGCACTTAAAATGGAAAAAACTCCTGCGAATGAAAAGCGTTTAGAGGAGATAGAAAAAGAGCTGGCTGATGTAGATGAAGAGGTTAGAAAACTTGAAGGGCAATTTAACACAGAAAAAGAGGTTTTTGAAAAAATTTCTACGATTAAAAATGACATAGAAAATAAACGCCGTGAAGCAACTCTCGCAAAAAATGCAAGTGATTTTAATAAAGCAGCAGAGATAGAGTATGGAGATATTCCAAAACTTTTAGCAGAAGAGAAAACCATCAATGAAAACTGGGATAAACTCCAAGCAACTGGAACGCTTCTAAAAAATAGTGTAGATGAAGATTCTATAGCTTCTGTTGTCTCGCGTTGGACGCATATTCCTGTCAATAAAATGCTCCAAACTGAGCAGACAAAAATACTTCATGTTGAAGAAGAACTCAACAAAACAGTTATCGGACAAGGTAAGGCTACCCATGCAGTTGCACGTGCTATCAAACGTAACAAAGCAGGTTTAAGTAGTGCCAATTCACCGATTGGGAGTTTTCTTTTTTTAGGGCCAACAGGGGTCGGAAAAACACAGACCGCCAAAACACTTGCAAACTTTTTGTTTGATAGCGAAGAGGCACTCATCAGAATAGATATGAGTGAGTATATGGAAAAACATGCAGTTTCACGTTTAGTGGGTGCAGCACCTGGGTATGTAGGCTATGATGAGGGTGGACAACTCACAGAAGCAGTAAGAAGAAAACCTTATAGTGTTGTTTTGTTTGATGAGGTAGAAAAAGCACATCCTGATGTTTTTAATGTGCTATTACAAGTGCTTGATGATGGAAGATTAACCGATAACAAAGGGGTAACTGTTGATTTTTCAAATACTATCATCATTTTGACATCCAATATCGCAAGTGACAAGATTATCAATCATGCAGGCAGTGAAGATTTAGATGCAATGGTTATGGGTGAACTTAAACAGGCATTTAAACCAGAATTTTTAAATCGTTTAGATGATGTTGTCATCTTTAATGCACTCGGTGAAGCACAAATTGTAGATATTGTCGATATTTTCTTCCAAGAGATAGCAGGTAAAGTTAAAGATAGAGATATTACATTGACTTTAAGTCAAGAAGCAAAAGCATATATTGCTAAAGCAGGATTTGACCCTATTTATGGAGCAAGACCACTTAAACGTGCATTGTATGAGATAGTAGAAGATAGACTTGCAGATCTGATTTTAGAAGGAAAAGTGACAGAAGGCTCAAAAGTCACATTTGAAATAGAAGATGGTAAAATTGTAGTTAAATTAGGTGCTTAAACTAAAAAAGAGGAGATGAATCCTATCACTCCTCCCAAGATTCCACCCCAGACAACGAGCCAGTCAAGATGCTCTTTAATGAGTTTTTGAACAATCTCTTTCACCATCTCTGGTGTTAAAATCTCTAATCTTTTGTCAATCACATTTTCAATAGAGCGGAGCATATCGATGTTGAGTGAGGAGTTCTTTAGCTGCTCTCTCAATGTCTGTGTGAACTCATTTGAGTTGACAATACTTGCGACAGAGTTTTTCATTTTTAGCACAAAAGGTTCTTTGAGTCCTTCAAGTGCAGCTACACCACCAAACATTCCAAGCATACCTCCTAGTGGAGACTCCATAACTGTTTGTGAGAGAGCATCAAAGGCAGGAGTGAAGTTTGTTTTTTGGATGATAGGTTCTAAGTCAATCTTTTTTTCTTCATTGTTAAAAAAATTCTCTAACTGTTCAAGGGTAAAAAATTCATGCATCATCAGGTTTTTTATAGAAGATTTAAAAGCTTCAAAACGTAGAGGAATAACTCCTGAACCATAGAGAAAAGGAACTTTCTCAAAAAGCATATAAATAGCAAGCTGATTTGTTATAGCCCCTGAGAGTGCAAAAAGACCTATGTAGAGGAGGGCGGAGTTATAAACAGGGAGTACAAATGAGAGGAATACAAAAAGCATGGCAATGGTATTTGTGATAAAACTTTTATTGAATTTCAAGATAATTTCCTTTTAAAAGCAAAATTATATACTAAAAGTGTATCATTACAAAAAATTTAGGAGATTTTTATGAAAGAAGAGAGTTATTTATTATTTGAAAAAGAGAGTTTCGCAAACATTACAACCACTATAGCTGATGAACTTGAAAAACGCAATGAGTCTCCTTTTTGGAAAGATAAGGTTGTCCCTTTTTCTCAAGCGATACTCAGTGTACTTATCCCTTTGCGAGACCAAGGAGTACTTTTTAATCCACAAGGAAAGAAAGAAACACTTTTAACTCCGGAACTTTTTTTAGAATGGAATGATTTTGTGAGTTTAAAAACACTTGCATTTACACTTCAAAAATCAAATGAGCAAGGGAAGCTTTTGCGTACTTCTTTAAGTGAAGAGGAGACAAAAAGATATAAAGAGATAGATTTGAAATTGTTAGGAGATTATCTGAGTAAATATAGTGTTAATCTCGAATATGAAAATTTAGACTTCCCAATCTCTAATTATAACTTACATCAAGGTGTAAGTAATGTGATAAAATCACTTTTATAAGAAAAATTATGATATAATTTTTTATTATGAAATGGATTGTATCACTTTTACTCACAACGACACTTTTTGCCACTGTTGATATACATCTCTCTTATCCAAAAAAGAGTGATGCAAATGAAATAGCAAGACAGGTTTATTTTGTAAATCATCAATTTTATCTTAAAAATCAAATCTTAAAATCAACAAAGACAAAAAGTTTGCTTGTTGTTAAAAAACCATATGGCAAGAAGCCTATGGTTATTAGAGTTGAACGCTATTTAAACAATAATTATGAAAATGGTTTGATAAAGTCAAAAGATTTAATCATATTTCGTTCTACAAACCTCAAAGGTACGGGTGTTCTGACAAAAGAGTTTCGTGATGAGAGCAAATCGCTTGATATTAGAATGTGGTTTCCCGCTTTAAGAAAAGTAAGACGTATGGCAGAACCTTCCAAAAATATGGGGTATAGTGCTGCAGATGTTGCCTTTTTAGAAGAGGCAAAACTACGAAGATTAAGTGATGATGTTTATACACTTATGGATACCCAAGAGATGACTTTTCATTTTCGTCAGATGCAAATTCCAGCTTCACAACTCACACGCTATACAAAACAACTACCACAAAAGAAAAAGAGTTTAACTGCAGAAGTTTTTATCCTCAAAGCTGTTCCTCATGAAAATGCTTGGTATGATTATCGTGTCGGTTATGTAGATACAAAGCATTTTACAACATATAGAAGTAAATTTTATAAAGATGGAAAGATTGTAAAAATTATAGATAGACAATGGGAAAAAATCGACTCACTCAAAGATGAAAGAGCCTACATGTGGTACTATTGGTATAGTGTCAATCCTGAAACAAAATTTGAAACAGTTAACTTTGTCCCAAGAAGCATCGTGAAAAATAATGTTAAAAAGTATAAATCATCTTTTTGGAGTGAGAGAACACTTCGTAAATTAAAATGATTTTAATGCAAGAATAAAAGATACAAAATTCCCCATAAAATAAAGATAAAAAACCCTAGTATGGAGAAAACAAAAATAACTCGTATACTAAAATAGTAAAGAAACTTTACAAATGAAGGAGTTTTGATGTTACACTACTTCATATACTTATAAGTTTTTAAATGTATGCCTCTTGTCGCATAATCCATACCGCCTTTGAGGTTAATAACCTTATAATTGAGCTTTTCAGAAAGAAAAGGGGCAAGCATCGAAGTTCTACTACCAGAATGGCAAATAATTGCAAAAGGTTTTTTTGTATCAACGGCCTTGTTGAGTTTGGTTAAAAAGGCATTGATGTCATAATTACCGCGTTCATCAAAAAAAGTGATAGGGATAGCATTTGCTAAGAGACCCGTTTCTCTCCACTCTCCAGCTGTTCGTATATCTACGATAGGAACCTTAGAATCAATAAACTTTTGTGAGATATACTCGTTTGTGAGTTCTGCCATGAGTGAAGCAGAAAGTAAGATAAGGGCTAAAAATAATTTTTTCAATTTTTTCTCCAAAATAAAGTGTATAATTATAGCAACAAATAAATAATAGGTTTAAAATGGCAGCATCTAAAAAAGCAGTTGAAAATGCAAATAGACTACGTTATATTCGTGCATTGGAACGGTTTCATAAAAGTATGATTTCTTATCTTACAAATACGGAAGCTTTAACACAAGAACGCTTTGAAAAAAAGCTAGAAAATGCAATGAAATTACTTCAAAGAACAGAAGAAATCGCTTTGTATAAAGGTGAATTACAGGATTTACAAAATCTTGTTAAAAAAATGATAAGTTATCAAGATTCACAAGAAGATATTGACAATATAAAAGAAGAACTTTTGTACAGTGCGAACCAGTTAGAAAAGAGTAAAAATGCAAAGCGCTATAAAAAAGATAAACATATGAAGTCAAAATTTGATGATTGGGAGTAAATTTAAAATAATTTACTTAGTATTAACCACTATATAGGTAAAATCTGTATTATTTTTATAAATTAGGATATAAATGAAATTTTTCTCAGCTCTTTTCATCACACTAATGGCAACAATGTTGTTTTCAGACATTGTTAAAAAAATCGACTATAAAGGTCTTGTTCACATTTCTAAGCCTGTTGCTCTTCGCATGTTACCATTTGAAGTAGGGGATGATATAGATGAAAAAAAGGTAGATCTTGCAGTTCAAAAATATTTTCAACAAGGATACTTTAAAGATATTTGGGTCAGTTTTGATTCGGGAGATTTAGTTTTTAATTTTGTTGAAAAAGCTATTATCTCTAAAGTAGAACTCAAAGGCTGGAAGGATGATGACGAAGAGATTATGGCAAGTGTTGTGCAGATTAAAAAAGGCACACTTTATGACAAGAAAAAGTTAGAAGCAGCAAAGAAAAGAATTATTCAAGCTATGAGTCAAGATGGAAAAATTGACAGTGTAGTTGAGATAGAAACAAAGTATTTAGAAAATGGAAGTATTAAGGTTACTTTTGTAGCGAATGAAGGTGGTGAAATTATCATCGAAAAACTAAAATATAGTGGAGTAAAAGCACTTGATAGCGATGATTTTAATACAGTGATAGCGAATAAAGAGCATCAGTTTATGGGCTGGTTTTGGGGTAGAAATAGTGGAAAAATGAAACTCAAAGATTTAGAATATGATAACCTTAGAATCCGTGATTTTTATATGCAAAATGGTTATCTTGACTCGAAAGTAGATAAACCTTTTGTCCGTGTAAATTTTGATAATTATACAGCAGATATGAGTTATGAGATTTTTGAGGGTAAGCCCTATACCATACGAAAAATCACTATTGAGCAAGCTAAAGATGTTGCTACAGATGCAGAGATACGAGCAAAAATTACACTTGAAAAAGGGAAAGTGTTTAACATTAAAACATTTCGAGAAGATGCTGAGAAGATTAAGACACTCATTGCAGATAAAAGTTATGCTTTTGTGCAAGTTGTTCCTGATTTGCGTAAAGATGAGAAAAAACATACAGTAGAGGTTGTTTTTAAAATTATGCCAGGTAAAAAAGTACAGATACGAAATGTACTTATCTCAGGCAATACTAGAACATTAGACAGAGTAGTGCGTCGTGAACTTTATCTTGGGCCGGGAGATATGTACTCTTTAACAGATTTAAAAGATTCTCGAAAATCTTTAGGGCGTTTAGGGTATTTTGATAGTAATACCATTGAAGAAAAACGTATAGATGACCATACTATGGATTTAATGGTAAAAGTGAAAGAAGCACCGACGGGGAATATCCAACTTGGTGGTGGTTATGGAAGTTATGGTGGACTTTTAGTCAATATTGGACTCAATGATAGAAATATTTGGGGTTCAGGGATAAATATTGGAGTGAAAGCAGAAAAATCACAAGTCTCACAAAGTTACTCTTTTAGTATCTCAAATCCACGTTTGAATGATAGTGATTATAGTGGAAACTTCTCTATTTTCCATTCTGCTTATGATTATAATGATTATACTGTTCTTACCGATGGACTCTCTTTTGGCACAGGACATAGATTTACGAGAAATATTACAGGTTTTGTAGGATATGGATACTCAAAAAATAGTTATGATTTTGCGAATGATTTCAATACAACTCTTTATGGTAGTCAATCCTTTTTTGAAGCCTATGATAAGAGTGCAATAACTGTGAGTGCAAAATGGGATAGTACAGATGATTTTTACTTACCTCGTGAGGGATTTGAACTCTCTCAAAGTTTTGAGTTCGCAGGTGTTGGAGCAAAGGCAAGTTTTGTAAAAAGTAAAACAAACTTTAGTATTTATCAAGGAATGGCGGATTATTTGAATTTTGATGCTATCTTTAGATATAAAGCTCGATTTTATACAATGGTTGACACAGGTTTTATTCCCTTAGCAGAAAAATTTTATATGGGCGGTATTGGTTCAGTAAGAGGGTATCAATCCTATTCACTGTCGCCAATGATTGCAGATTCTACAGGGTATGATACATATAATGGACAAAGAATCCGCAGAGTTGGGGGAACAAGTACATTTTCAAACAATGTAGAGATGAGTTTACCACTCGTACCAAGTGCAAAAATGCGTTTAGTTACTTTTGTGGATTGGGGTGTGATTACAGATAATGTAACATCTAATCTTGTAACTCAAAATATGATTAGCCGTGGCGGTTATGGTGCTGGGATAGAGTGGTTCTCTCCAGTGGGACCTATCCAGCTTATGTTTGCAAAACCATTATTTGAAAAACCAGATGATAAAACATCTGTATTTGAATTTACAATGGGACAAAGATTTTAGAAGTTGAGTGTAATCTTTTGATTACACTCAACTTTTTTAACAGCTTCTTGACTTAAATAGAGATTCTTCTGTGAAATAACAAAGAGTTTATTTTCTCTAAATTCTAAATCAAAATCAATATTTCTCGGTCTATGACTTAAAAGTGCGATACTTAAAGAGAACATATAACTCAGTGCATTAGTAATTTGCTCTTGAGGGAGTAAAAGTTTATATTTTTTAAGATGCGATGTAGAAGGGAGCTTATTTTTAGTATATTTACTGAGTGTTGCAATAAGCATAATACTTTCATGGCTAAAACCGTATTCTAATGAATTTTGTATAAGGGTGTAGGCATGTTTGTTTTTCGAGTAAAAATGTATGTTTGTTCCAGCAGAATAGAGTTTAGCCGCAATTCCTAGCTCATAACGGTACTTCTGCTCAATTTGAAGATAGCTATGTGTTAAATCAAAGATTTTTTTACTAATGGTATTGAGCTGATTTGAGTAGTTTTTCTCTTGAACATGTACATCTAGAATTTGTCTCAGAGATGTGTTGAAATGCTTTGGAAATTTATGCTGTGAATGTCGTAGTAAATCAGCAAGATAGACACCTTCTCGTACACCTACACCACTTGCCATGAGGGTTTGAGGCCGGAGTTTTTTTATCACTCTTTGAAGAATCAATGCCCCTGGCTTAATAACATCAAATCTATTCTCTTTCATGCCAAGCTCTTTGAGTTGTTTTGTATCTGCTTGTAAAATGCGAGATATAAAATCTTCAAAATAAGTGCTATTGTATGTAAAAGCATGGATTTTATCAAGTGGATAGCCTATCTCTTGCATGACTACTTCAGCAATCGCTCTAAATGTCCCACCCACACCAACTAATGTTGTAGCTTCCACTTTATCTAAAAATTCCAGTTGCTTGTCTATGTAAGTGATGGCATCCTCTAAATTTGCATCATCGCAAAAGAGTTCTTTGAGTCTCACTGTACCTAAATCTAATGAAAGAGTATTACTAATCTTTTTATCATCAATCAAGGCAAACTCCGTGGAACCTCCCCCTATATCTATAGAGAGTGAAGTGTGTAGTTTTGGAAGTAAATTTGCACAAGCCATTGCTCCATAATACGCTTCTTTCTCTCCATCAATAACTTTTATATTGAGTTTGAGTTTGTTACGTACTTTATGGATAAATTCTTTTTGATTGGGAGCATCGCGTAACGCAGATGTTGCGACACATAATATTTTTTTTGTATGAAAAGAGTCTGCAATAGAAAGAAAATTTTCTAAAGCATTATATGCTCTTTGCATAGGAACTGCTTGTAAGTTCCCACTGTTTTTATAAGCATTTTCAGAGATACGAACACGGCTTTTTTCTTCGTGTAAGAGCCGAAATGCATAGCGAGAAGTTTTTTCATAGATGGCCATTCTTATGGAGTTAGAGCCTATGTCTATAACTGCCGTAATCTTTGCCAAAGTTTTATTCTTCTAGTTCTAAGTTTTTCAGTTTAAATTGAAGCTCAGCGATAGATTCTATGTTGTCTTTGTCAGGGACAATACAATCAACAGGGCAAACAGAAATACATGCTGGTTCATCATAAATACTAACACATTCAGTACAACGATCAGGGTCGATAAAGTAAATTGGGTCTCCCTCTTCAATCGCAGTTGTGGGACACTCTTCTCTACAAGCATCACATGCAATACATTCATCATTTATAATTAGTGCCATTAAAAAACCTTATTAATATTTAATGTCCGATTTATAGCAAAAGTAAGCTTTGATATTTTTGAAATTCTAGCTTTTTGAGGGTAAGATGCATGAAAGTTTAGAATTGAGCTGTAAAGAAGCAACAGTTCCCTCTTTTTCATCTTTTCTATTACTTAGAGTAATTTTTCCACCTAGCGCATCGGCGGCACTTTTTGCGAGAAAAAGACCAAGTCCTACACCTTGTTTATTGCCTTGTCTTTTAAAAGGTGCAAAAAGATCCATACTCTCATCTATGCCACACCCTTCATCAATCACTTCTATAAGTAATCCCACATCATCTTGAGAACTTTGTAAAATTATTTTTTTACCTTTTGGAGTAAACTTGAGTGCATTTTGGAGAAAATTTTGAATAATTTGGTTTAAAAGAGAGACTTGTAAGTTTGCCATAAAAGCATTTGGCTGGAGAAAAACAAGAAGTTCTTTTTTTTCACTTTGTGCAATAAGTTGAAAATCTTCTGCTTTTTGTCTCAAGAGTTCTATAATGTCTGCGACAACTGGTTTGTCAAGTTGTGCGCCTTCTTGTCTTCCTATTTGTAAAATATTTGATACAATAATATTCATCTCATCGATTGTTTTGTTCGTTACTTTGAGTGCTTCTATATACTCTTGAGGAGTTCTTTGTTTGATAAGTGTAACTTGATTTTTTAATTTTATCACAGCAAGCGGTGTTTTTAACTCATGTGCTGTCCCAATAAAAAGCTCTTTTTGGTACTTTACAAAGTTTTGAATTCTGAGTATTAGATGATTAATCGTCACACCTAATGGCTCAAACTCTATGGGGAGTTCATTGACTTTAATAGGTTCTATGAGATGTTCGTTCATGTTTGAGAGTTTGGCTGTGAGTGATTTGAGTGGCATGACAAGCATCTGTGAGAGTGCAAGTGCGTAGACTAAAACGATGAAAAAACTAGCGATATTAATGATGAAAATATAATGAAGAATTTTATTGAGAAGGTTTTTTGTTTGTGTAATCTCTTTGGTAACTTTGATGTAAGTCATTTCATTAAGATTGTAGGGGTAAAGGAGTGTTAAATAGGTAAACTTCCCTTCTGTTGTTTCATACATCGCAATATCTTTTTGTTTGGTTCTCAGAGAAATCATTTCAAATTTTACAGAGAGTATATTTTGATTGAGTGTATTATTGTCTGCTTGTGTAACGAGTTTGTTATGGGTAATATTTTTAGCATATTGTAAAAGTTCTTGATGTTTTTCTTCGTAGATAGAATTTTCTATGTAAAGGTATAAAAGTGACGAAAAGGTAACAATGAGGATAAGAGAGGAAAAAACAAGTTTAACAAGAAAGTTTTTTCGAATACTTTTTTTATAAAACATGTTGCTCTCTTAAAATATAGTTTAGTTTACTTCTTTAGGAAAACAAAAACGGTATCCACGACGACGAACAGTTTCTATCGTAGTAATTCCTAAAGGTTTATCCATTTTTTGTCGAATTTGATTGATGGCTACTTCAATAACATTTGGAGTTACAAGCTCAGGTTCTTCCCAAATAGCATCAAGAAGTTGTTCTTTCGAAACAATCTGGTCACGATGACGTGCAAGGTGCGTTAGGACTTCAAAAGGTTTTCCTTTGAGTTCTATTTCTGTCTCTTTATAGATGATTTTTTCTTCTTCAGGATTGATAACTAAATCTTCAATTTCAATGATGTTACTGCCACCAAAACGAAGTCTTGCTTCAAGACGAGCAATGAGTACATCAAAATCAAAAGGTTTTCTGATGTAATCATCAGCACCTGAACGTAGAGCTTCTATCTCACTCTCGTTATCATCTCTTGCAGAGAGAACAACAACAACTGTTTTTGGTGTTTTTGATTTAATATCACCTATGATATCTACAGAATTTCCATCTGGTAACATCCAATCCATAAGCACTAAGTCGTAGTTACGAATGTCAAGATAGTATTCTCCATCTTTGAGTGTTTCAACAACATCGCTTTGGTAACCAAACTCTTTGAGTCCTTCAGCGAGCATCTTGTTTAATGTAACTTCATCTTCTATAATTAAAATGCGCATTCATCATTTCCTATTTCTTAATATTTGGCGGAATTATAGCATAGTTTTAGTTTAGTTTAAAGTTTTTTTCAACTTTCTTTAAAAAAAAGTAAAGTTTAAATTAAGATTTGAAACAAAAATATTCACCGACACTCACAAGAGAATTTTTCATAATAGCAGGTTTTGTAATCTTGAGTTCTAAGGTTTCTATCGCTTGAAATTTTTGTTTGAGGATTTTACTCAGATAGAGGAGGGCATCTTCTAGGAGTAGAAACTTTTCTTCTTGCATCCTTGTCTCTATAAGTTGTGAAACAGTCGCATAGTTTATAAATAAGTTTTCTTTAAATGTGTAAGTAATTTGAAGGTTTATAATCACATCTTGAGGTGTTGTTCTCTCAAAATCTAAGATTCCAATAATGCATTGGAATCTTAAATCTTCTATATAAATTCTCATTAAACGACGCGTTTTTCTTCGCCTTTTACAAGACGGATAATGTTTGGAATATGTTTATAAAAAAGAATTGCTACGATAAGAACAACAGGTGCATGTGCCATATCTGGGTGAATAAAAAAACTTGAAATGGCTAAGGCAAGTACACCGGTAAGTGAAGAGACAGAAGATATTTTGATAGTTTTTGCAAGGAGACCCCATACAACAAGTGCAATGAGTGTTTCAAGAGGAAGCATGAACATCATGACACCTAAGCCAGTTGCAATACCTTTGCCTCCTTCAAAGTTTAAGTAGGGAGAAAAACAGTGTCCAATAACAGCTAAAAGACCAATACCCCAAAGTGTTGCTTCGCTGAGTCCTAAAAAGTAAGCGATAGCTAAAACGACGACACCTTTTAGTGCATCCAGTGCAAGGGTTGCTGCTCCTAGTTTTTTTGCTAATGCAGGATTGGTTTCTTTTACTACTCTGAGAACATTTGTCGCCCCAATGCTTTTTGAACCACTTTGCTTGACATCAACCCCTGCAAATTGTTTTGCGAGTAAAAGACCAAAAGGTATACCCCCTACGAGGTATGCAATGATGAAAAACTGTACATTCGTGTTAAATAAAAAATCCATAAATTCCCTTCTAAAGTTTTAAGTACGACATTTTACTCTTTTTTTGTACTCTTGTAAATAAAGCTAAAAACTTCGGCAACTGCCTTATACAAAGCTTCAGGAACTTCTTTGTCTATTTCGATTTTTGAGAGGAGTTCGACGAGGTCTGCATCTTCTTTGATTGGTAAATTGTTGAGTTGGGCAATTTTGATGATGTTGTTGGCTACTTCACCTTCTCCACTTGCTAAGACTCTAGGTGCATTTTCTTTACTGGTATCATACCGAAGGGCAGCGGCTTTTTTTTTCATGCTTTGACCTCAAATCCCATATATATATCTTGTGTTCCTGATGTATAGGCAGATGGTGGTTTTGTTTGTGCTTTGTCAAAGAGTCTTATCTCTCTTGGAGTGATTTGTTGGGAGATGAGATTGGAACGAAGTTGGGAGATATTTTCTTTTATAATACCTTGTAAGGCTTTGTTCTGTGTATAGATATGTACATTTAATTGGTTTTTATCGTAGATAGCAAGCTTAAGATTTAAGGCACCATACTCTTTGAGATTGAGATCTATATCTACATTGAATCTTTGAGGATTCTCTTTTTTAATGCTAATATGTCCCTCTTTCATTGCATCCCAACTAAACGGAAGGTAAAGGGAATTTGCATTTGAGAGATGGGAGAGAAGTTGTGCATGGTCAATCTGTAAATTGAGTTTATCTATCTGTTGGATGAGTCGTGTTTTTGGTTGGTCTAATTTTGAGAGTTCTTCTTTGGCTGTATGCAAGATAGCTTTTAAATCATTGTTTTGAATCTCTTTAAGTGGCTCTTTTTGTAAGCTTGTTAGTGTCTGTAAATCTTGTTTTACTACCTTAGAAAAGAGGATGTCTCCTTTGTTTATAAGCGATTTTAAAGTATTGAGTTGCTCTTTAAGTGTATGTGGTAATGCTTTTTGTGTGAGTGTTTCTAAGGTGGTGTTTTTTTCTAAAAGTGCAGAGAGTTTAGAAAAACTATCTGCACTCGTTTTTGCTTGAGGATAGGAACTCTTGTCAAGTTCGTTCCTTATGTCACTCAAGACTTTTAAGAGTTGTTTTGGACTAAAGTTTTCTTTTGTGAGCATTTTTGGCTCCAAAAGATGCTCGAGTTTTGTCAGAGTAGTCGCTAGTTTTGTGTTGTGTAAACTATCTGCATTTTTTAAATGCTCTTGTAGTTTTGGTAAAATATTTTGAAGATTTTTTCCACTACTTTGTTGTAAGTCTTGTGCTAAAATTTTTACATTAAATATGTCACTTTTAGCTAGATTTTTAGCTAAGGAGTTTATGAGTGTTTTTGAATTGAGTTGCGGTGTCAGAAGATTTTTTAACTTTGATTCTAGGAAAACTCCAGAATTTTGTAACTTTTCTTTTAAAATCGGTTCTTTTATATCTTTGATGTCAACAAGAAACTTTTGAAGGGTTTTTTCTATAGGAAGAGGGGATTTTTCTGCTTTAAGTGTACTTACAATGTCATTGATAGTTTGAGAAGTGGATCCGAGGTTTTTGAGTGTAGGATTGTTTTTTACAAGGTTAAGCAATGTTTTGTTTGTTGCTGAGCCTTTGCTTGTCTCTTGTAAAACAGAATCCATAATAGATTTTAAATCTTTAGATGGAGAGAGTGTTTTTAATGCTTCGGGAGTACTCTCTTTTATGACCCTTTCTAAGGCTTTGTTTGTGTTGTTGAGTAAGATATTGAGTTCTCTGTTGGTTGTCAAGTTTATCATTCTTAAAGTATATCACTATTTTGTGTATAATACAAAATAATTTTATGAAGTGAGTTGAAAAATGAAAGAAAAAATAGAAAAAGTTTTAAGTCTTTGGCATACACATTTTCAAGATGAAGAAAATCAATACAGTGAATTTGAAAGCTCAGATATAGAGTATTTTGTGGCATGTATGCTTTATAATCATTTTGCATTTTCAAAAGCACTCGATACGATGAAAACAATAGATTTGTCTTATGACTTTTTATCTGCTTGCGGGGATGAGTATGATGAAATCAAAGCTATTATCGCAACGATTAGATTTGATGATGAACGCGAAAGTTTGGCTTTTTTACAAAGTTTTTTACAAGAGTCTATCGCTAAATATACACAAGCAGAGTGCTATTTACTCAATAGAATAAGCTACCATGTAAATGCGATGGCAGAGCGATACGAAAAAGGGGTTGATGCAAAAGCTATCGATTTTCAAAATCCACTTTTAAGAAAATAGGGTGAAAAAATATCTCATTACTTCACCTGAATTTTATACAAATATTCCCGAAATATTTGCAAAAAAACTTGAAGAACAGTTACAAAAACACCAACCTGATTTTGTTCTTTTACGAGATAAACAAACATCCGATTATCACTCGCTTGCAGTCGTATTTATGCAAGTGCTTCAAAAGTACCCAAATAGCAAAGCTTTTATACATGAAGATGTGTCGCTTGCCCATGCATTAAACGCACATGGGGTGCATCTCACAGGAAATAGTTTTCATAAAATCAAAGAAGCTAAACAAAAAAACCTTGAAGTTGTCGTGAGTACACATACAAAAGAGGAAGTAATGAAAGTAGAAAAAGAGGGTGCTGATTATGTTAGTTATAGTCCTATATTTGATACGCCAAATAAAGGAAAACCAAAAGGAATTGATGACTTAAAAGAACTTTTAAGTTTGACAAATATTAATGTTTTTGCTTTGGGCGGTATTGTGAATGACAAAGAAGTTATACTTATAAATGAAACAAAAGTTTACGGATTTGCTTCTATCCGTTATTTTAGTTAATTTTGCTATACTATCAGAAATATTTAGAGGAAATTTTATGTCTAGTGATATACAATTACTGAAAAGTCATCAGCTTACGGTAACACCGCAGAGATTGGAGATTGTCCATCTTCTCTCGTCCCATGGACATCTTGATATAGATACACTCTATGCACTTTTGCAAGAAAAGTTTCCTTCGCTCTCTTTAGCGACAGTTTATAAAAATATCAATCTTATGTTAGAGAAAAATTTTATGAGCGAAGTGCCTTTAGAAAATAGAAAAAATGTTTATGAGTTGATAAAAGAAGTCCATTCTCATGTTGTTTGTAGAGAATGCAACACCATTGTAGATATTTTTTTAGATACAAAAGCCTTGTTTGAGGAAGCGACTAATATAAGTCATTTTCAACTTGAAACAAGTAACATAGTATTTAATGGTATTTGTGAAAAGTGTAAAATAGCTTAAATCCTATTTAGTGGAGTTTCCCAGCAAGAAAGCCACTTGCAAAAGACCATTGTAAGTTGTAGCCACCGCATGGACCATCAAGGTTCATGACTTCCCCACAAAAGTAGAGTCCTTTTATAAGTTTACTCTGCATTGTTTTGGGGTCTATCTCTTTGAGTTTAATGCCACCACGTGTAATCATAGCTAAACGAAAGCCGTCATGCCCATTAATAGTCATGGGAGTCCATGCTAAAAGTTGTATAAGCTTTTCTCTCGCTTTACCTGAGAGTTTTTTATAGCTGAGTAAAATATCAACATCTGCCATTTTACAGATTTCTAAACTTAAGGCATGAGGAAGGAGTGTTTGGACGATTTCTAAGATGCTATTTTGTGGATGAGTTTGTGCTGTTTTTTTGAAATGTTGTAGAATTTCCTCTTCATTTTTAAGTTTTGTCAGTTGCAGTAAAAGAGGTACTTCTTGGTATTTTTTGAGTAGTGGGGTAACTTCACGAGCAAAATCTAAAACAACAGGCCCTCGAATACCACTTTTGGTAAAAATCAAATCACCTTTTGCTCGGAGTTTTTTATGCTTTTTGAGATTGACTCGTAGTTCGACTTTTGGGATGGTATCTGCACGACAGTTTGCACCCCAAGTCTCTTTGGTTTTAAGTGGCATCATTGCAGGGCTAAGTTCTGTGACTTTGTGTCCTAACTCTTCTGCGAGTTTATAGCCATCACCCTCTGCCCCTAAAACAGGGTAGCCAAGTCCTCCCGTAGCGACGATAACATTATCGCAAAAGTAGTGATTGTCTTGTGTTTTGACGCCGTCTATATGTTCACCGATAAGAAGTAATCGTTCCACTCTTTGTTGTGTAATAATCCGCACACCGACTTTTTGCATTTCTTGTGTGAGTGCTTCGATAATAGTAGCAGAAGAGTGTGAAGTTGGAAAGACTCGAAAACCATCAGGGGCATGTGTTGCAACCCCTATCTCGTGCATAAAGGCAACAAGAGCTTTGTTGTCAAAAGCACCAAGTGCATCTTGCATAAAACGACCATTTCGCCCAAAGGCTTGCATAAAATCCTCGTTGGAGAGGGTATTGGTCAGATTACAGCGCCCACCACCAGTGGCTTTAAGTTTGGCAGAGATGTTGGAAAGTTTTTCAAGTAAGAGAACACTTTTACCTTCTCTAGCTGCAACAATAGCAGCAATGATTCCAGCTGCACCACTTCCAATGACGATGAGATTATATCGAGGTTCATTCATAACAGTATTGTAGTATAATTCGCTTTATGAAAACATATTATGGTGATAGAGAAAAGTGTTATAAATGTTATAGGCCTAAAAGTTCTTGTATGTGTGAGCATATAACTACTGTGCAAACGCAGACAAAGTTTGTGATTTTGATGCATCCAAAAGAGTTTAAAAAAGTCAAAAACAATACAGGATTTTTTACGCATTTGAGTTTACCAAATTCTCATGTTTTTGTAGGAATAGATTTTTCAGAGCATCAAGCTATCAATGAAATCATCGCAACACATGAGAGTTTTATACTTTTTCCCTCTTCAAATGCGATAAACTTAACAAATGAAAATCCTCAACAGAGTAAAAAGCCACTTGCTATTTTTCTTATAGATTCAACATGGGCTTGTACAAAAAAAATCTTTACTTTAAGTTCAAATTTGAACACTCTCAAACACCTCAGTTTTACAACAACAAAAACTTCTCAGTATGAGATTAAAGAACAACCAAATGCAGCCTATCTTTCAACAATAGAATCAACTTTGGTTGTTTTAGAACTTTTAAATAAACATAAAGTTGAGCAACTCAAAGAGAGTGAGTTACACGGCTTTCTTAAGCCATTTTTAAAGATGATTGCCTATCAAAAAGAGTTGATAGCCAATCCTCAAAGTCATGCCGTGCGTTTTAAACGCCACACATAAGGTTGAACTTATTCGTTAAAGAGGATGGAACCTAAGCGTATCATATTTGCACCAGACTCTATCGCAAGTTCAAAATCTCCACTCATCCCCATAGAGCAGATTGTAGCATTTGGAAGTTGTTTGTAGATAGCATAAGTCGTCTCAAAACTTTGTTTGATACTCTCTCTCTCCTTTGAGTGCGCTCCGATACTCATAACTCCTTTGAGTCTGATGTTCGGACACTCTTTTGTGATTTGGAGATATTTTTCTATTGCTTCTTCAGGCATAAACCCATGTTTACTCTCCTCTTTTGCAGAGTTTATTTGGAGTAAACAGTTTAAAGTCATCTCTTTAGCGAGTAATTTCTTTTGCAGTTCTTGTGCGAGTTCTATGGAATCAAGTGCATGAAAGAGGCTAGGGGAAATATCAAGGAGATTGTTGATTTTATTTTTTTGTAAATTCCCGATAAAATGCCACTCTAAGGGTAAATCTTCTAGCTCTTTTGCTTTGGATTTTAGGTCTTGAACCTTGTTTTCACCAAAGGCACGCTGTCCTATCTCATAAAGAGCTTTTATCTCCTCTACTGTAGAGTACTTACTCACAGCTACTGTTTTGACGATATGGTGTCCACTTACATTTAAGCGTGCCGTCTCTACACGGCGTACGACCTCGTCAACGTATAATTTATATGCTTCATTTGTCATTTTTTATCCTACTAATCGTGTTATATCATTGAAAAGACCGAGTCCCATGAGTCCAAAAAGAATGACCCAGCCTCCTATAGTGAGGTTCATCACTACTTGTTCACTTGCTTCTCTGCGAAAGATGAGTTCATACAAATTAAACATTATATGCCCACCATCAAGAGCAGGAATGGGTAAAAGGTTTAAAACGCCCAGATTGACACTAATGAGTGCCGCAAAAAAGAGAACACTCATCCAGCCAGCAGCCGTTGCATCAGAAGTGAGCTTAACGATGCTTATCACACCTCCCAAATCTTTCGCAGGCACTTCACCAACGATGAGCTTTTTAAGCCCTGTAAATATCATTGTCGATGCAAAAACTGTTTGCTCCCTCGCATAAGAAAAAGTCTCCCCAAAGCTCAGCTCTAAAGGGTGGGTTACACCAGCACTACTTATGCCTATCATCTTTCTTTGTGTTTTTTCACCAAACATATTTGTTGCCATTTGAAGTTTTGGTGTGAGTACTTTTTGTTCCAAATAGCCATTGCGTTGGATTGTTAAAGCGAGTGTTCCTTGTGATGCAGATATGAGTTTTGCCATATCTTTCCAAGACTCTATAGCTGTGCCATTGATAGCGGTAATGGTGTCATTTGACTCGAGTCCAGCAACAAATGCAGGGGAATCTTTTACTACCGAACCAATCACAGGCGAGAGAACATTGGGAGAACCTAGTGCTATAAAAAAGTAGAGTATAAACGCAAGAATAAAGTTTGCTCCTGGACCTGCTAAGAGAATGAGTATCTTTTGCAGGGGTGTTTTTGTGGTGTAACTATCTGCATCATAGCTTTTTTTACTCGGGTCAGAATCATCTTGCCCTTTCATCTTTACATAGCCACCAAGCGGAATAGCAGAGATACTCCATTGTGTGTTAAACTTGTAAAAGGAAAAAAGTTTTTTTCCAAAACCGATACTAAAAACTTCTACAGAGACACCGACAGTTCTTGCCATGAGATAGTGTCCGAGTTCATGAAAGAAGATAAGTCCTGAGAGAACAAGAAGGGAAACTAACCAACTCATGCAATGCTCTCTTTTAAAAGGGCTTTTCTAAATCCCCAAAGGTATTCAGCACCCGAATAGAGTGTTAAAAATGTTGCAAACCAGAGAAGTTCCTCTCCAAAAGGCCAGTGCATAAGTAAAAATCCGATAGCTATCATTTGTGTAACTGTTTTGACTTTTCCAGCCATAGAAGCAGCGACATTGATACCTTCGCTTACGGCTATAGTTCGTATGCCGGTAATAAAAAGTTCACGAACAATGATAATATAAATTGCCCATGCTGAGGCTTCTCCCATCATCATGAGTCCAAGAAATGCAGCGAGTGTGAGCATTTTATCTGCGAGAGGGTCTAAAATAGCTCCAAGGAGTGTAGACTGGTTCCATTCTCGTGCTATAAAGCCGTCAAAAAAGTCTGTGGCACTTGCCAGCACAAAAAGAAGGGATGCAAAATAGTAGTTCCATGTAATGTCAAAACCATTGTTGGTAAAAAGTTCTGGATTGAGAATAACCCAGAACATAAGAGGTGCGAGTAAAATACGAAGTGATGCTAAAGCATTTGGTAAGTTAAGCAATAAAAAACCTTATTATAATGTGTATGTACTTGCCCAAATACCGTGAATGTTACATCCAGCATTGGCAGTGATGAATTTTGCATCATCAAGTTTAACTCGAAATGCAGTCGCTCCACGAGAGATTTCTGCTTCAAGTTCTGTTGTGCCTATAAGTTTTTTATCGACATATAAAGAGATAAAATCAATCCAATGGTTTTTGACACTCGGATGGATAATACCTTTTTGCCCTACAGTGATTTCAACAAGGGTATACCCATGTGCATCTTTGTTGCCAAGGGTAATTTGTGGTGTATGTTTCAACTCTGCTTTTGTAAGATGTTTTGGGTCTTTTGGCGTCATCAGATTACGATTTTTATTTGTATCGCTATGACATGATGCCATACTTGGACAGGTGGCATTTTTTGCTTGGGCAGTCACTGCCATGCCTAATGTTGCAAGGGCTGTGAGTTTGATTGCGTCTCTTCTTTTCATTTTATTATCCTTATGCTAAGTAGCTGTACATACTTGAACGACCAAATTTTTGTGCAAGCATTGGTGCTGTTGCACCTCTTTGGTTGGCGATTGTTTTATCTGCTCCATTATCAACGAGAAGTTTACAAAGTGCTGGTTTATCATCCATAATGGCTTCCATAAGTGGTGTCCAGCCTACACCGTCCACTTTGTCTATGTCTGCACCTTTTTTAAGGAGGAGTTCAACCATTGCTGTCTCTTCACGACGAATGGTAATGTGTAGCAGTGTCCAGCCATAATGGTTTTGCATATTTATATCTTCAAGTTCTTCGACAATAGCACTAAAAAGTGTATAGTCACTTTTATATACTACTTTTTCGATGGCTTCAAATAGGTCGTCAAACTCCTCATTGTAAGCTTTAATTGCATTTTGAGTTTCTTGTGAAAGTGAGTTTATTGTTTGCATGATTATCCTTTATCTAATTATATGTATAATTATACTGTGATTAATTTAATCAAGAAAAAATAATTTTTATTGAGTGGGATATTTCAGATACATTTGTTATAATACCTAGATGAAAATTGTTATACTTGATGATTCCCCTACCATTTTAATGTTTATTGAATCATACCTTGAAGAGTTGGGTGTGGATGAAAATGAAATCTTCTCTTTTGAGAGTGGTTTTGATGCTTTAAACTTTATAAGGCGTCAAGGTGCAGACATTGTTTTTAGTGATATAAATATGCCAAAAATGAGTGGTTATGATTTTGCGAGAAAACTCTTCATCTTAAAACCAAATCTAAAAAGTTCTACGTTTGGTATAAGTGGTGATGAAAATCGTGAGAGTTACCAAAGAATGAAACAAAATGGAGTGAAACGGTTTATCAAAAAACCAATCAATGCAGAACATTTTAACCATTTTGTCGCTCCAGAGATTTTGAAGCGACGAATGTTAGAGAGAAAAACTTACTGAAAAGAAGTTGCACCATCGACTACGATGACTTGACCTGTAAGCCAAGAAGCTGCATCTGAACAGAGAAATGCACAAGCACCAGTTAAGTCAGTTGCATCGCCCATACGACTGAGTGGAGAACGTTTGACAACTTCTGCTTTGACCTCTTCATAGTTAGGGAAAGCTTTGAGTGCATCTGTGTCGATTGGTCCACCACTTACTGCATTGACACGGATTTTTTTCTCACCGAGTTCTGCTGCTGCATATTTGACCATCGTCTCAACAGCTGCTTTGTTTGTTCCATGTCCTGCGTAGTTTGGAGTATAAACAAGATTTCCAGTAGAACTCATAGAGATGATACTTCCCCCACCATTTTTTTCCATGCGTTTCGCTGCTTCTTGCGCACCAACAACAAAGGCTTCAACAGTTGCTGTGTAAATGTTACCAAGACCTTTTGGTTTGAGACGCATAAATGGAGCAAAGCCACCGACAACAGCACGACCAGAAATGATAGCATTTGAGATGAAAAAGTCAAGTCTATCGAAATCTTCGTCAAATTCTTTGTAAACATCTTTATATGTTAAAGGTTCTAAAATATTGAGTTTATAAGCTTTTGCTTTGACACCATATTTTGATGCGATATCAGCAATGATTTCAGTTGCTGTATCAGCAGATGAAGCATATGTAAATGCAACATCACATCCTTTTGAAGCAAATTCATAAACGATTGCTTTTCCGATACCACGAGTACCACCACTAATAAATAAAACTTTGCCTTTAAAATCTTGCATTCTTATAATCCTTTTATGTCGTAATTTTTCATTACTTCTTCAATTTGCTTCATATTTGCACTACTTGGAGGTACGAGAGGGAGTCTATACTCTAAAGTCTCAATCAATCCTGCGATATACATTGCTGCTTTTACAGGAATAGGGTTCGCCTCGCAAAACATAACAGAATTAAGAGGGTAGAGTTTATCGTTAATCGCTTTTGCTCCAGCAAAATCACCTGCTAACGCAAGACGAACAAGTTCTGATTTTAAATCAGGCATGAGATTTGATGTGACAGAAGTAATTCCAGCACCACCATTGGCTAAAATAGGGTAGTCAATCGCATCATCACCAGAGAAAACTTTTAACTCAGGTCTACGAGATAAAAGCTCAACTGTTCGCTCTAAGCTTCCAGTTGCCTCTTTGACCCCATAGATATTTTCTACATCATCAAAAAGTCTGATGGTAGTATCTGCTGAAATGTCTACTCCTGTACGACCTGGAACATTGTAAAGCATAAATGGAAGTTCAGGGACTGCATTTGCTATTGTCTTGTAATGTTGATAAAGTCCCTCTTGCGAAGGTTTATTGTAGTAAGGACTTACAGAAAAAATAGCATCAACACCAGCACTCTGTGCATGTTTTGCTATCTCTATCGCTTCATGTGTTGCATTTGAGCCTGCACCTGCAAGTACTTTTGTGTGTGTGCCTTTACAAACTTCCACAGCAATCTCAATACAGCGTTTATGCTCATCATGTGTAAGAGTTGCACTCTCTCCCGTTGTTCCCACAGGACAAACTGCATCCATGCCATTGTTAATTTGACGTTGAATAAGAGCAGCATATGTCTGCTCATCTAGTGTTCCATTTTTAAATGGAGTAATTAATGCGGTTGAAGAACCAGTTACTAAATTCATTTGTTAAGACCTTCATAAAATAATGGCTTATTATATCGAATTTTGTTTAAATAAGCAGATTATTTTTGCTCAGGCTTTTTTAAAATGAGTGTTGTTGATTTATCAAAATTGAAATATTTTTGTGCAATTTTTTGTACTTTTTTTGCAGTTATCTTTTCAACATCATCTTCATAGCTTAAAAGAGGGCGGATGTCCCCACGAACTAAGTAACTTCCAAAGAGGTTTGCAACACTTGTAGAACTCTCAAGAGAGTGGATAAAATCTGCTTTTGTATTGATTTTTACTTTGTCAAGCTCTGCTTGTGTCACTTGTGTTGTTTTCATTTTGTTTATCTCTTTGATAAGCTCTTTCTCTACATCATTGGCTTTAATTCCTGGATTACAACTTGCTATAAAGATAAAAAGTCCAGGGTCTGTATTTTCCATATTGTAAGCATAGATACTATTGACAAGTTGTTGTTTCTCTACGAGGTTTTTGTAAAGTCTTGAGCTTTTTCCTGAGTATAAAATTTCGCTGATAACACTCAAAGTTATTTGGTCTTTATCTTGAAAATTCGGGATATGAAATGCAATAGCAAGCATTTCAACTTCACTCTCTTTATGGACGATAACACGCTTTGCACCATCTTGTTCAGGTTCGACAAATTTTACTTTTGGAACTTTTACTTTGTTTTTTATCTTACCAAAGGCTTTTTTCGCCTCTTTAAAAACTTGTTTTGGATCGACATCCCCAGTAACCATTAAAAGTGCATTGTTTGGTTGGTAGTAGGTCGCATGAAACTCTCTAATGTCATGTATGCTCCAAGTACGAATGTCATTCATAAAGCCAATAGGGGTCCAGTGGTAGGGATGGTAAACATAGGCATTGTTAAAAAGTTTAAAGTATAAAAGCCCCATTGGACTATTATCTGTTCTCCAACGGCGTTCTTCTGTAACAACATCGCGTTCTGGTTGGAACTCTTTATCTTTAAGATTGAGATTTTGCATGAGTTCTGCATAGAGGTGGAGAGAGGTTTTTAAGTTGTCACTACTTGACTTGATATAGTAGTGGGTGTAATCAAAACTTGTAGAAGCATTGTTGACTCCGCCAATACTTTTGACTTCTTTGTCAAATTCACCCGCTTTGAGGTTTTTACTTGATTTGAAGTTCATATGCTCAAGCATATGGGCGATTCCTGTTTTTCCCATGACTTCGTTACGACTGCCAACTTTATAAAAAATATCTGTACTAATGACATTGCTTGCATTTTTGAGTGGGATTACAACGATTTGTAAGCCATTTTTGAGAGTTTTTGTTTCATATTTTGGTAAAGATGATGCCATAAGGGTTCCTAGTGTAATTAAAGTGAGTAAAAAGAAGCGCATTATTTTCTATCGCTTCCTATTGCTTGTGTGATATTTGTGAAGCCATCTGCTTGAAGGAGTTGTATGAGTTCTTTGTTCATTTTCATAATCATATCAGGACCATGAAAAACAATACCACTCAAAATTTGTACCAGTGAAGCTCCCGCTTTGATTCGTTTGTAGGCTTCTTCTGCAGAGTCGATACCACCTACAGAGATAAGCACGGTTTTTCCATAGAGTTCTTCAGCGATAGCGTCAAAGATTTTGAAACTTTTTTCTTTGAGGACTGCACCACTAATGCCCCCTTTGTTTTGTGGGTTTTTGACAAGTGAATAATCTATGGTAGTGTTGGTGGCAATGATACCATCAGCCCCTTTTTCAACTGCCATTTTTGTTAGGGTTACAGCATCTTCTATCTTCATATCGGGAGCAATTTTGAGTAAAATGGGTTTGTCTGTAAGCTTTTTTGCTGTTGTAAAAAGTTTTGAGATAAATGCTTCATTTTGTAAATCACGCAGACCAGGAGTGTTTGGTGAAGAGATGTTGATAACAAAGTAGTCGCCTAAACCTTGAAACGATTTGATGAGGTGAATATAATCGTTGAGTGCTTCTTTTTCAGGCGTTGTTTTATTTTTCCCAATATTGATACCGATAGGTGTGGAGTAGGGGTATCTTTTTTGGAGGCGTTTAACAACTTTATAAGCACCATCGTTATTGAAACCCATGGCATTTTGAATGGATTCCTCTTCTATATGGCGAAACATTCTTGGTTTTGGGTTGCCCGCTTGTGGACGAGGAGTTACGGTACCTATCTCTGTAAAACCAAAGCCTAGGAGCTGGATACCACGTATCATGGTTGCATTTTTATCAAAGCCGGCACCGAGACCGATAGGATTAAAAAATTCACGACCAAAAATTTCTTGTTTTAACACATCACTTGTGATAAAGTGCGAAGCTAAAAAAGAGTTAAATGGAATCTGACAGATGTTTGGTAAACGCAAGACACATTCTGCAAGATGATGTGCATTTTCGGGCTGAAGTTTAAAGAGTAGGGGTTTGATGGCTGAGTAATTAATCATTATTTTGTATAGCCTCATTAGGAAAATTTACGAGATTGTACTAAAATAATGCTAACAAACGACTAAAGAATATGGCGAGAAAATAAGACCTGAGTCAAAAAGCATCATAAAAGAGTTTCTAACATGAAGACCACCAATTTGAGTTTTATCAACTTTACTAGATTTAATTAGCTCACAATTTAAGCAATATTTTGTATGTTATATAAGAAATTTGACAAATAACACACAAAATGTTCAGTTATTACACCAAATAGTACAATAAACACATACTATTTTTAAGAATAGCAGTGTAAATTGTTCAATATTGTCATGTTTTAACAAATTTAGATGATATAGCAAAAGAGAGAATGCTTAATTTAGTTTCTTTACTTGCAGAAGCAAGAAAAAAGTATGAAGTAGTTCTTGTAACATCAGGGGCTGTTGCAGCTGGATACACTGCACTTAAACTTGATAGAAAGAGGTAAGTAAGCGAGTTTTAGCCTCTGTTGGACAACCGATACTTATGAGTAGTTATAAAAATAAATTTGATATTTTTAATGTTGATATAGCTCAAATTTTATTAACAGAAGAAGATTTTGATTCAAGAGTGCATACAAAGATTTTTCAACAAATTATAGATAGAACTCTAGAAAATAATATTTTGCCTATTGTAAATGAGAATGACATTTCTACAACACCTGAACAACTTTTCGGAGATAATGACCAACTCTCAGCACATGTCGCACATTATACTAATGCCGATATACTTATAATCTTAAGTGATATTGATGGATATTACGAAGAAAATCCAAAAACAAATCCAAATGCTAAAATTCGAAAACTTGTTTCTGAAATTAAAGATAAAGAGTTAGAACAAGAACACTCACCAAATAATGAATTTGCAACAGGTGGAATCGTTACAAAATTAAAAGCTGCACGGTATATGATGAACCATAATAAAGAGATGTTTTTATGTAATGGTTATGATTTAACATCAGCTAAATAGTTTTTATTTGAATGTAAAAATACACAATGGTCTTTGGCATTTGTAAATCATGCAGAAAAATTCATCGTAGTTCAAGTATTTCAAGAACAAAATAAGAATAAAGTTTATAGTCCAGAGTGGGGAAATAAAACACAACCATCACATGGAGAGTGTAAAGAGTATATTGATTTAGTCAAAAATAGTAATTATACAGTTAAAGCGGTACAAGCAACTGGATATTTAGACACAACTACAAATACTTTTAAATTGACAGGTTATCATGGCTCTACATTATTTGATGCAAGATTAGAAATTGAAATGAATGGAGACATTTTCTTTTATCCCAAAAAAGATGGTGTCAACAATATCATCGACAAAAGAATCTAGAAAAAATTGTACTCCAAATAAGACTTGATTTCATAGATTATTTTATTTTTGATACAATATATAAAATACATTAAGGCTTTTAATGAACTATAATTTTGAATGGGATCCGACAAAAGCAAAGAAAAATTTATCTAAACATAAAATTAGTTTTGAAGATGCAACTTTAATTTTCAAAGATAAAAATTCTATTTCTATTTTTGATGAAAGTCATAGTGAAGATGAGGAGAGATGGGCTACAATTGGTTTGGATACTAAAACTCGGATACTTCTTGTAATTCATACATATATTTCGCTAGATAAAGATACTTACAATATACGAATTATTAGTGCTAGAAAAGCAACAAAGAATGAAACAAAATTTTACAATCAAGGATAAAAAATGAAAGATGAATATGACTTTTCAAAAGGTGAACGCGGTAAATTTTATAAAGAAAATGCAAAATTCCATTTACCTGTTTATTTAGATGCAAAATTAGAAGACTTTATATCTCAAATTGCTATTGAAAAAAACACCACAATCTCTCAAGTTGTAAATAATTTACTTTTTAAAGATAAAGAACTTATAGAACTATCAAGAGGTTAAATCTAACAAAACACACTATCCAATAAGTAGCCTAGTGGCGACTTATGGCTATATTCGACCGTTAGCATACATTCAAACATCTACTTACTAAAGTTAAAGTTCTATTAATGGGAACTACACTATAATACTCCCATGAGAATAATTTCAAAAAAGACATTAAAAGATTTTTATGAACAACCAAAATATCAAGATAGTAAAAGTGCTTTAGAATCTTGGCATAAAGAGGTTCTAAAACTAGATTGGAATAATCCAAATGAGATTAAAAAGATGTATCGAAATGCTAGTATCATTGGAAATACAAAGGTTATTTTTAATATAGCAGGAAATAAATATAGATTGATAGTTACCATAAACTATTATGCAAAAATTGTATTCATAAAGTTTATTGGAACACATAAACAGTATGACAAAATAAATATTAAGGAGTTATAAGATGAATATTAGACCTATAAAAAATGAAGAAGATTATACTCAAACATTGGAATATATCGAAAACTTAATGGATGCTAAACCAAACACACCACAAATGGATGAGCTAGAAGTCCTTACGACTTTAGTTGAAGCCTATGAAGAGCAACACTATAAGATAGAAGCTCCAGACCCGATTGAAGCTATCAAATTTAGAATGGAACAAGAGGGCTTAAAACAAAAAGATTTAGTTACAATAGTTGGAAGTAAGTCAAGAGTATCAGAGATACTCAATAGAAAAAGAAAATTAACTATTGAGATGATAAGAAATTTACATAAGCAACTTCATATACCAGTTGAGAGTTTATTTTTGGATTACAAAACAAATTGTGCTTAAATGCTAACAAAACATACGAGTCGCCACGTTTAAATTTTATTAACAATGATACCAATAGTAACAAATTTTCTAAAATTTATTCCACTTCAGCTACTTCTTGAGAGTTGAAATTCTCATCATATTTTTT
>Ga0256829_1000286_pt1 | contig 56930 bp, 47 predicted proteins | sample 131447metaG_FD_185979 | JGI IMG/M metagenome (GOLD analysis project Ga0256829, IMG submission 185979) | Hydrothermal vent microbial communities from Lau Basin, Pacific Ocean - 131-447 | ecosystem: Environmental > Aquatic > Marine > Hydrothermal vents | place: Pacific Ocean: Lau Basin | collected...
GTTTATATTTTTCTTTATTTGATGATATTAGTTTTAAAAATAGAATCAAAAATTATAAAAAAAATGTTCCCAAATAAAAAAAAAGAAAAATCTACTATCATTAAAAATCCAGTTTTACATAATTCAAGTAGCGAAGATGAAGTTATAGCGGTAATCACCGCAGCAATTACTGAATATAGAAAAAAGTAAGGAAAAAATATGGCTAAAAAGCTCATAGATATAATGGATACGACATTTAGAGACGGATTTCAGTCTGTATTTGGAGCGAGAGTTTTGCTTGAAGATTTTATAAATGCAGTTTTAGTTGCAAAAGAAGCTGGAATTAGCCATTTTGAATTTGGCGGAGGTGCCAGGTTTCAAAGTCCGTTTTTTTACCTAAATGAAAATGCTTTTGATATGATGGATAAATTTAGAGAGGTGGTTGGACCAGAAGCCGATCTTCAAACATTAGCGCGTGGAGTAAATACCGTAATGCTTGATACTGCAAGTAGTGAGATGATAGATTTACATGCAAAGCTATTTAAAAAGCATGGCACTACAACTATAAGAAATTTTGATGCATTAAATGATATTGAAAATTTAAAATATAGTGGTGAATGTATAAAAAGATATGGTTTAAAACACGAAATCGTTGTTACCATGATGGAATTGCCTCCTGGATGTAAAGGTGCTCATGATGTAGAATTTTATGAAAAAGTTTTAAGAAAAATTTTAGATAGTGGTATAAATTATGATAGTGTGTGCTTTAAAGATGCCAGTGGAACTTCAAATCCTAAAAAAGTTTATGACACTATTAAAATGGCAAAATCTCTTTTATCTGAGCATGTTCACGTAAGACTTCATACTCACGAAACTGCTGGAGTTAGCGTAGCTTGTTATTTGGCCGCACTTGACGCCGGAGTTGATGGAATTGATTTGGCTGCTAGTCCTGTTAGTGGTGGTACATCTCAACCTGATATTCTTACACTTTTACATGCAACAAAGGGAACTGATTATGATCTTGGCGGGTTAAATGTTGAAAAGATTTTAAAATATGAAACATTTTTAAAAGGGGAGTTAAAAGATTATTTTATTCCTCCCGAAGCAACAGCGGTTTCTCCTATTATTCCTTTTTCTCCTATGCCAGGAGGTGCATTGACAGCCAATACTCAAATGATGAGAGACAATAATATATTAGATAAATTTCCTGCAGTTATTGACGCAATGAGAGAAGTGGTGGAAAAAGGCGGATATGGTACAAGTGTAACGCCAGTTAGCCAATTTTATTTTCAACAGGCATTCAATAATGTAATGTTTGGTCCATGGAAAAAGATAGCCGAGGGTTATGGCAGGATGATTTTGGGATATTTTGGAAAAACTCCCGTTAAGCCAAATAGTGAATTGATAAAACTTGCAAGTGAACAGTTAAAATTGGAACCTACAACAAAAACCGCAATGCAGCTTGCAAATGAAGATCCAAATAAATCAAAAGAACATTTTATAAAAATACTTAAAGATGAAAATATAGAAACTACGGAAGAAAATATCTTTATAGCAGGAGCTTGTAAGGAAAAAGGTATTGCTTTTTTAAAAGGTGAAGCTAAAGTCAATGTTAGAAAATTAAGTCTTATGAAAGAAGATAATATCTCAAAAAAAGGTACAAAAGCTATGAGTGGAAGTTATACGGTTATGGTAAACGGCAAAAAGTATGATGTTGATGTGGTTGAGGGAAAAAATACTCACATATCTCCAGCCAAACAAACTCTTAAAGAAGAAGTAAGTGTTCCAAAATCTCAAGTTATAAATTCAATAGAAGGAAAAGAGGTTTTTGCAACTCTTCCTGGAAGTGTATTTAAGATTGTTGCACACAAAGGAGACAGTGTTGTAAAAGATGAAGTTGTATTGATCTTGGAGGCAATGAAAATGGAAATAGAAGTTGTTGCTCCAAATGCAGGCATTATTTCGTCAATAAATGTATCAGAAGGTGAGAGTGTAGAAAACGGTCAATTACTCTTTGTGATGTAAGGATTTTTGATGAAACGACTCTTATTCGTAATTTTTATTACAACTTTTTTATTTGGGACTATAAATTTATCAGCATCTCAAAATACATCAGAAGTAAATATCAACAGTAGTGCAAAAGCAGGGCAGTACTCAAAAGAATATAAATCTGTCTCTATAGCCAGAATGTTTAAAAATTTTTATAAAACAACAGGAATTTATGCATTTTTAAATCCAAAAGCAGGAGTTAAAAATGCTTTAGGAGAGCCTATCAGTAAGTTCGCACAAGGTTGGGGAAGAGTTATCATGATACTTATAACTTTCCTTCTTTTTTATTTGGCAATTGCGAAAAATTTTGAACCTCTGCTTCTTTTGCCCATAGCTTTTGGGGGATTGCTTGCCAATATTCCTCTGGCAAATTTTATAGGTCATGAAGGCTTTATAGGTGTTATCTTTGACGCCGGTATTAAAAATGAATTGTTTCCTCTTATAATCTTTATGGGAGTTGGTGCATTGACAGATTTTGGTCCGCTTCTAGCAAATCCTAAAACTGCACTCTTGGGTGCAGCAGCACAGTTTGGAATATTTGGATCACTCGTAGGAGCGATACTTTTAAGTCAATATACTCCATTTTTTAGTTTTACATTAAAAGATGCTTCGGCAATATCCATAATAGGTGGAGCTGACGGGCCTACTTCCATATTTGTAGCATCCAAACTTTCACCTGATCTTATGGGTGCTATCGCAGTTGCAGCGTATTCATATATGGCGCTGGTTCCTATCATCCAACCGCCTATAATGAGACTTTTTACAACCAAAGCAGAAAGACAGATAAAAATGAAGCAGTTAAGAGAAGTCAGTAAGCTTGAAAAACTAATGTTTCCACTTACTGTCTTAATTCTTTCCATATTGATTTTGCCTGAATCAACTCCTTTGATAGGGGCTTTAACATTTGGAAATTTTGCAAAAGTATCAGGAGTGGTTGATAGGCTTTCAAATACAATGCAAAATTCTTTGATAAACATAGTAACGATTTTCTTGGGACTTGGAGTTGGCTCGAAACTTGCAGCTGAGAAATTTTTGATACCTGATACTCTTGGAATTTTAGCTATAGGTCTTGTTGCCTTTGCAATAGGCACAGCTGCTGGAGTTTTAATGGCAAAACTTATGAATAAGCTCTCTAAGGATCCAATAAATCCTCTTATAGGATCAGCCGGAGTAAGTGCGGTACCTATGGCTGCGAGGGTTTCAAATAAAGTTGGAATGGATGAAGATAAAACAAACATGCTTTTAATGCATGCAATGGGTCCAAATGTTGCCGGGGTTATAGGCTCGGCTGTGGCAGCAGGTGTATTGTTGTCAATATTTAAATAAAAGGAGTTTTTAAAAATGTCAGTTATAGATGAGTTAGGGAGTGTTGGTATCCAAGATGTAAGAAAAGTTTATCACAATTTGGACTATGATAAACTTTTTGAGCTTGAGCTTGAAAATAAAGAGGGAAGTGTAACTGACAATGGTACAGTAAATATCGATACAGGAGTATTTACAGGTAGAAGTCCTAATGATAAATACTTTGTAAATGAGCCACCTTCAAATAAATATATAGCTTGGGGTGAAATCAATCATCCTATTACAAAAGAAGTATTTGATAAACTTTTTAAAAAAGCAAAACAACAGCTTTCCGGTAAAAAACTTTTTGTCGAAGATGCATTTTCAGGAGCTAGTGCAAATAGTAAAAAAAGTATAAGAGTTATATCTGAAATCGCATGGCAGGCTCATTTTGTAAAAAATATGTTTATAAGCCCTTCAGAAAAAGAACTTGTAAATTTTAAACCTGATTTTACACTTTTTGTCGCAAGTAAAACAACAAATGAGGAGTGGAAAGAACAAGGATTGAATTCTGAAGTTTTTGTTGTTTTTAATATAGAAGAAAATGTAGCTGTCATCGGTGGGACATGGTATGGCGGAGAGATAAAAAAAGGTGTTTTTTCTATGATGAATTACTGGTTGCCTCTTGAAGGCAAACTTGGTATGCATTGCTCAGCTAATGTAGGAAAAGATGGAGATACCGCTTTGTTTTTTGGTTTAAGCGGAACTGGTAAAACAACTTTATCAACTGATCCTAAAAGAGCTTTGATAGGTGATGATGAACATGGATGGGATGATGATGGTGTATTTAACTTTGAAGGTGGTTGTTATGCAAAAGTTATTGACTTAGACCCAAAGAGTGAGCCTGAAATTCATGCTGCTATAAGAAGAGATGCACTTTTGGAAAATATTGTGATGGATGAAAATAAGAAAGTTGATTACAGCGATAAAAGTAAAACTGAAAATACGAGAGTATCCTATCCTATACATCATATAGAAAATCATTGCAAATCATTGCAGGCAGGCCATCCTAAAAATATTATCTTTTTAACTGCTGATGCATTTGGAGTATTGCCTCCTGTTAGTAAACTTACAAAAGAACAGGCAATGTATTATTTTTTAAGTGGTTATACTGCAAAAGTTGCAGGGACTGAAAGAGGTATAACTAAGCCGGTTGCTACATTTAGTTCATGTTTTGGTGAACCTTTTTTGCCACTTCATCCTACTGTTTATGCAAAATTATTGGGAGAAAAGATAGATAAACATAAAGTAAATGTATTTTTAGTCAATACTGGCTGGAGTGGTGGGAGCTATGGTGTTGGTAAAAGAATGAGTATAAAAGCTACAAGGAGCTGTATAGATGCTATACTTGATGGTAGTATAAATAATGCAGAGTTTGAAAAAATACCGGTATTTAATCTATCAGTACCAAGAAAATTAAAAGGAGTTGATACTAATATTTTAAATCCTATAAATACTTGGGAAGATAAAAAAGGTTATAACAAAACAAGAGACAATCTTGCTAAAATGTTTGTCAATAATTTTAAAAAATATATAACAAAAGATAGCAAATATGACTATTCAAGTGCCGGACCTAAAATATAGTTAAAAGGAAAATATTGAGAAAAGTTGCCTCTGGAAAGATCAAAAAAACAAGTGCAAAACTTTTGGATGAATTTAATGCTTCTATCATGTTTGATAAAGAAATTTATAACGAAGATATAGATGGCTCAATCGCTCATGTTAAAATGCTTTCTAAGCAAGGCATTATATCAAAACAGAGTGAAGATAAGATAATTGACGGACTTAATGTTATAAGAAAAGAGATACAAGACGGCAAATATCAGTTTTATTTAAAAGATGAAGATATCCATATGTCTATAGAAAACAGACTGACTGAGTTAATTGGTGATGATGCCAAAAGAATGCATACAGCAAGAAGCAGAAATGACCAGGTTGCACTTGATTTTAGAATGTTTGTTTTAAGAAACAATAAAAAACTAAATGAGTTGCTTTATGAATTGCAGAGAGTTTTGTTAAAAATTGCGAAACAAAACACAGATACTTTGCTTCCTGGCATGACTCACCTCCAACATGCCCAGCCGATAAACTTTGCATATCATCTTTTGGCATATATCTCAATGTTTAAAAGAGATATTGAGAGGTTTAAAAATTCAGGTAAAAGAAATAATGTTTCTCCTGTCGGTTGTGCCGCACTTGCCGGTACTCCGTATGAAACTGACAGAGAATATGAAGCAAAACTTTTAGGATTTGACAGCGTTAGTATAAATTGTCTTGATAGCGTCAGTGACAGGGATTTTGCTTTGGAGATTTTATTTAATATTTCCGTTTTGATGATGCATATATCAAGATTTGCCGAAGAGATTATACTTTGGAGCAGCAGTGAGTTCGGGTTTGTTGAGCTTAGTGATGAGTATTCAACAAGTAGCTCTATAATGCCTCAAAAGAAAAATCCGGATGTTCCGGAGCTTTTAAGAGGGAAAACGGGTAGAGTATATGGCAATCTTATCTCACTTTTGACTGTTTTAAAAGGCTTACCATTAGCTTACAATAAAGACTTGCAAGAAGACAAAGAGGGTGTTTTTGATAGCATTAAGACAGCTGAAATTTCTATAAAGATATTGACAAAAGCTATTGAGAGCATGAGTGTGAAAAAGAAAAATATGTTAAAAGCTACCAAAAAGGGGCATTTAAGTGCCACTGATTTAGCTGATTATTTGACAACTAAATGTGGATATGCTTTTAGAGATGCTTATAGACTAACCGGAGAGATAGTCGGATATGCCGATGGAGTAGGTAAAGATATGAGTGAGCTTGATATAAAAGAGTTACAAAGTTTTGAACCTAAAATTCAAAATGATGTGATTGAAATACTTCAACTTGAAAATTCAATGAATGCGAGAAATTCAGAGGGAGGAACTTCTGTAAGTTCAACAAAAAAACAGTTAGAATACTTTCAAAGATGGTTAGAAAAAAATAACACTACCTTGTAAACCAAGAATTTAGTAAGCCTTGGTTTACGATGTTATACTTATCACTATAAATAATTCTTACTTTCATTAGGGGCAAGCTGTGGCCAGATAAGTCTTGTACCTCCGAGAATATGAAAATGCAAATGCATGACTTCTTGCCCGCCATCTTCTCCATTATTTACAACAAGCCTGTATCCTCTTGTATCAAGTTCAAGTTTCTTTGTCAATTCTTGAATAAAAATTGTCATTTTTGCCATCATCTCAGGTGTTGTATCTTGAAATTTTTCAACATGTTCTTTTGGGATGACCAGGATATGAATGGGAGCTTTTGGGTTTATATCATGAAAAGCTAAAAATTCATCATTTTCATAAACTTTATTGGATGGAATTTCGCCTTTGACAATTTTACAAAATATACACATGAATTATCCTTTTTTTTCTTATTATATCCAAAAATTTTAGATTTTATATCTGCTTTTTTTACTTTTTTTGTAAATAAACCTTTGTTTGCTCCCAATATACCATAGTTTAAAAGGTATTTTAGGTAGTTTTTTTAATTAAGCCATTTTCCTCTATTTTAACGAAGTTAAGCTAATATAATACAAAAAATTTTAGATTTACTAAAATTTAATATACATTGTTGTAAAATAATCGCCCTAATACGAATATTAAGGTAAATTATTTGAATGACTATAAAGACAAAATAAAATCTACCATAGATTTAGATGAGCTTGAGAAGCTTAGGATTGAAATCTTTGGTAAAAAGGGTGTTTTGGCTTCTTCTTTTATAAAGTTAAAAACTTTGGCAAATGAAGAAAAAAAAGAGTTTGCAAGTAAGCTCAATATTTTAAAAAAAGAGTTAAGTGACCTTTTGCAAGAAAAAAAAGAGTTTCTTGAGAGAAAAAGAGTGCAAAAAGTTATGCAAAAAGATGGTGTTGATGTTACTCTTTTTGATGCGGCTTGTGAGAGCGGAGCTTTACACCCGGTTCAAGCAACTATGGATAAAATCATAAATTACTTTTTAAATATGAATTTTGAAATTCAAGAAGGACCATTGGTTGAGGATGATTTTCATAACTTTGAAGCTTTAAACCTTCCAAAATACCATCCGGCAAGAGATATGCAAGATACTTTTTATTTTAAAGATTCAAAACTCTTAAGAACTCATACTTCGCCTGTCCAGATACGCACAATGCTCAAAAAAAAGCCACCTATTAGAGTTATAAGCCCCGGTGCTGTTTTTAGAAGAGATTTAGACCTTACGCATACTCCTCAATTTCATCAAGTTGAGGGACTTGTGGTGGAAGAAGGAGATAAAGTTTCATTTGCAAATTTAAAATTTATTCTTGAAGATTTTTTAACTCATATCTTTGGAGATGTTAAAGTTAGATTTAGACCGAGCTTTTTTCCTTTCACAGAGCCTAGTGCTGAAGTGGATATAAGTTGTATATTTTGCAAGGGTGAGGGATGTAGGGTTTGTTCGCATACTGGATGGATTGAGATATTAGGTTGTGGGATGGTGGATCCAAATGTTTTTAGTGCTGTTGGCTATGAAAATGTCAGCGGATATGCTTTTGGACTTGGTATAGAAAGAGTTGCGATGCTACTTCACCAAATACCGGATTTAAGATCACTTTATGAAGGAGATTTGAGATTGTTGGAGCAGTTTAAATGATAATAACAAGAAATTGGTTAAATGAATGGATGGACATATCAAGTTTTACAAGTGAAAAAATTTGTGAAACTTTAAATGCAATAGGCTTGGAAGTTGATAGCTTAACAAAGATAAGAATCCCTGAAAAAGTTGTTGTCGGTTTTGTAAAAGAGTGTATTCCTCACCCCAATGCGGATAAACTCTCTATATGTCAAGTTGATATTGGAGATACACTTACGCAGATAGTGTGTGGTGCTAAGAATGTAAAAGCAGGGCAATTTGTACCCGTAGCTATAATTGGTTGTGCTTTAAATGATAACTTTAAGATAAAAAAAGCAAAATTAAGAGGAGTTGAGTCAAACGGGATGATATGTTCCTCAAAAGAGATAGGCTTGCCAGAATTAAATGACGGAATATTAGAGCTTGATGAGAGTATAGGCAAACTTATAATCGGTAAAGAACTTTGTGAATATAGTGAATTAAATGATGATATAATAGATATAGAATTAACCGCTAATAGAGGTGACTGTCTTAGTGTATTTGGTGTTGCAAGAGACTTGAGTGCTGCACTTGAACAAGAGTTGCGCTATATAGAAGACATTAAAGATGAAGAAGGAAGTCTTGGAATAGGAAGGATATTGTCTTTAAAAGTAGAAAATGGATGTTCCTCATCTTTATTGTATAAAATTTTTACAAAAGATATTCTTGAAAAACCTCTTCTTTTAGAATTGAGACTCTCATTTGTTAATAAAAAAGTAAATAATATATATGATATATATAAAACTTATACTACCCACTCAACAGGCGTAATCGTTAAATTATATTCATGTGATAAGATTATAAGTGAAGAAAATAAAAAATGTGAAATAATTTTGCAAAAAGATAAAAATGGCGCAGAGCTTATAAAAATCAGAGATAAAATATCATATATAGGTTTAGATGAGAATGAAGAATTTAAGCCAGATGAAGATGATAAAACAATTATATTTGAAGAGAGTTATATAAATCCTTTTGAGCTTTCAAAGGTTGGAAAATTTATTGATTCAAAATCTGACGCTACTTTTTATCATTGTAGCAGAGGAAGTGAGCCAAATCTCCAATTTGGATCAAAGTTTTTCAAAACAATACTAAATAAGTATTCAAAAGTACAGTGGTATAACGGTTCTGAAGTTATTGATAATTTACCAGAAGAAGCGATTGTAAATATTTATCAAAATAAAATAAATGATTTAATTGGTATGGATATTGATAAAAACAATATTATAAAAATCTTGAAAAATCTTGGTTTTGCAATAAATGTTAAAGATGAGTCTGATTTGATAAGTGTAAAAGTACCTTTGCATAGGCATGATATTGTTAATGAGCAAGATATAACAGAAGAGATAGTAAGAATGGTTGGAATAGATAATATCAAATCAAAACCATTGGTATTTATAGAATCAAATAATCATAATGAAGCATTGAATAATTACAACAAGAGACTTTATTTTAGAAAAAAAGCATCATCAGACGGTTTTTTTGAAATTGTAAATTATATATTTACTGACAGTAAAAAAGTAGAATTATTAAATTTACAAAGTCTTGAGAATTTAAAAGAGTTGGTAAATCCTGTAACAAATGAGCTGAATACCTTAAGAAGTTCTTTGCTTATCGGACTCCTTGAGACTGCAAGCAGGAATATCAAATATGGTAAGAAAAGTATAAGATTATTTGAGATGGGAAGTATTTTTGACCTAAACAGAAAAGAGAGTTTTGCATTTTCTCTTCTTTTTTCAGGAGAAACGCAAAGGGCTTCTATCAGAAATAACGGAAAACCAGACATTATAAGTTTTTTTAATTTTTCTCAAAAAATTTCTTCAATTATCGGAAAGTTTGAAATTCAAAAAAGCCAAAATAAAAAAAGCTTTTTGTCTCCTTATGAATCAGGGGAAATTATAAAAGATGGTGAAATTATAGGAAATATAGGAAGGCTGCATCTTGATATTGAAAATGATTATGCACTACCTGCAACATATTTTTGTGAGATAGATTTTGATAAATTGGTTTTTGCAGATGTCGTTGTAAAAGAATATTCCAAGTATCCATCTACCGAACGGGATTTTAGTTTTTTAGTTCCAAAAAATATCACATACAAAGATATAAAAAATATTATTTCTGAGCTTAAGCCAAAAGAGATAATTGGATTTTATCCAATTGATATATATGAAAATAAAGAATTTAAAGATAATGTAAGTTTGACAATTAGATTTATTATGCAATCAAATGAAAAAACGCTAAACGATGAAGATATTACAAAATACAGTACTGTTATTTTAGATGGACTTAAAGCAAAAGGTATAATTCTTAGATGAATTTACTTACGATAAAAAAAGCTAATGAGTTTGATATTACTATTGATAATATAGCAAGTGACAAGTCTATATCACATAGGTGTGCAATATTTTCACTTTTAAGTGATAAGCCTTCATATATCACTAACTATCTTCAAGCTGAAGATACTTTAAATACTTTAAAAATAATACAAAATCTTGGTGCAAAAGTTGATGTAAAAAATAATATTATAACAATCATACCACCAAAAAGTATAATAGAACCTATAACTAGCCTGGATTGTGGAAATTCTGGAACCGCAATGAGACTAATGTGTGGTTTTTTAGCTCAACAAGATGGCTTCTTTGTACTCGAAGGAGATAAGTACCTCTCAAGCAGACCAATGAAGAGGGTTACTGAGCCTTTAAAAAAAATAGGCGCCATGATAGATGGAAGAGAAGGTGGCAATCTTGCTCCAGTTGCAATCAGAGGCAATACTTTAAAAGGTTTTAACTATACAAGCCCAATAGCCTCGGCACAAGTAAAAAGTGCTATGATATTATCTGTTTTGCATGCTAAAGAGAAATCTTATTATTACGAACCCTTTTTAAGCAGGGATCACACCGAGAGAATACTAAATGCAATGGGTGCAAAAATAAAAAATATCAATAAAGCAAATAAAAAATGTATTGAGATATGTCCTGTAAATAAACCTTTAAAACCACTTGATATAGAAGTTCCAGCAGACCCTTCCAGTGCATTTTTCTTTGCTGTTGCTACTGTCATATCAAAAAATTCAAAAATAGTATTAAAAAATATATTATTAAACCCTACTCGTATAGAAGCTTTTGAAGTTTTAAAGAAAATGGGTGCAGATATCAAATATATCATAAAAAATAGTAAATATGAAACAGTAGGTGATATAATAGTAAAAAGCTCAAGCTTAAAAGGTGTGAATATAAAAGATAATATTGCCTGGCTTATAGATGAGCTTCCGGCTTTGTCAATTGCTATGAGCGTTGCTGAAGGTGTTAGTACAGTTACAAATGCAAAAGAATTAAGAGTCAAAGAGAGCGATAGGATAAAAAGTGTTGTGGCAAATCTAAAAGCATGCGGAGTTGATGCAAAAGAGCTTGAGGATGGATATGTTATAAATGGCTCTACAATAAAAAATGCACTTATTGACAGCTTCGGTGACCACAGAATAGCTATGAGTTTTGCAATAGCTGGAGTGATAGAAGGTATGAGTATAACTGATATTGAGTGTATAAAGACATCTTTTCCAAACTTTTTAGAACTTTTAAGTAAAATCACAAAGGTAGAAAATGCAAATTAAATTGGCACAGAATTATGGATTTTGTTTTGGAGTAAAAAGAGCCATAAAGATAGCTGAAGAATCACCCAACAGTACAACTATTGGACCTTTAATACACAACAATGAAGAAATAAATAGGTTAAAAAATTTATTTAATGTTGATACAATACATGATTATTCAAAGGCTAAAAATATAAAAAAGGCTATTATAAGAACTCATGGCATAACAAAAGATAATTTAAAAGATTTAAAAAATAATAATATTGATATAGTTGATGCAACTTGTCCGTTTGTCTCAAAACCACAAAAAATCTGTGAGCAAATGAGTGCAAAAGGATATCAAATCATTATATTTGGAGATATTAAACATCCAGAAGTTCAGGGTGTTATGAGTTATTCAAAAAATGGTGCAACTGTTATTTTGGATAAAGAAGAATTAAAAAATACTGCATTTCAGAGTAAAGTAGCAGTAATATCTCAGACAACAAGAAAATTTTCAGAATTTTTGGATATTGTTAATTTTATAATACCAAAATGTAAGGAAACAAGAGTTTTTAATACAATTTGTAATGCTACATTTGAAAATCAAGAAGCCATAAGAGTTCTTTCTTTGGAGTGTGATGTTATGATCATAATAGGTGGGAAAAACTCTTCTAATACTAAGCAGCTTTATGCTATTTCAAAATCAAATTGTTTTGACAGTTATCTGATAGAAAATGAGCAGGAATTAGAAAAAAAATGGTTTGAAAATAAAAATATTTGTGGCATAAGTGCCGGTGCTTCTACTCCTGATTGGATTATTCAAAAGGTTATGAGGAAAATAAAAGAATTATAATGATATAATAAAGGGAGATTTTAAGTTTTAAACTCAGGATTAACTGTAATCTTAAATTTAGAGCTTAAGAGGCTAAAAATTTTACATAAGGAAGTGTGATGGCAGAGGTGAACGATAAAGTTCAAGCAAACCGGGAGGTTGGCGAAAGTGAAGAAAATTTGGAAGATTTTGCAACAATGTTGGAAGAGTCTTTTAAAAAAGAGACTAGTGGTGAAAATATAGTTGACGGTGTAATTGTTGATATCAATGAAAATATAGCACTTGTAGATGTCGGCAAGAAAAGTGAGGGAGTGTTAAATATCTCTGAAATTACTGATTTTGACGGTAATTTACAATATAAAGTCGGAGACTCCATAAAAGTTATAATTACCGGCTTTAGAAATGAACGACCGAGTGTATCTCATAGAAAAGCTCTTAAAAAAGAAAAGGTAAAAGAATTTATCAAAAATTATAGCGAAGATAGTGATCTAATTATAGAGGGTAAAGTCGTGGGTAAAAATAGAGGAGGTTTTATTGTCGATAATGAACAATCAATAGAATTTTTCTTACCAAGATCACAAGCTGCCTACAGAGATGCAAATGCACTTGTCGGAAAAAATATCAAGGCAAAAGTTATAAAAGTTGATAAAGATACTGAGTCAATTATAATATCAAGAAAAAAATACCTTGATGATGAAAGAAAAAAGAAAAAAGAATTGATAGATAATTTATTAGAAACCAATGAGATTATAGAAGGTGTTATCAAAAAAATAACAACTTATGGAATGTTTGTTGATATAGGCGGAGTTGACGGACTTGTTCATTACAGTGAAATAAGCTACAAAGGACCTGTAAATCCCGCAAGTTTATATAAAGAGGGTGAAAGTGTGGCTGTAAAGGCTATAAAATATGATAAAGAGAAGAGACATTTATCGCTTTCTATAAAAGCTGTACAAAGTGACCCATGGGAAGGTATAGATGAACAACTTGAAGTTGGAGATGTTATAAAAGTTATAGTTAGCAATATAGAGCCTTATGGCGTTTTTGTTGATATTGGAAATGATATAGAAGGCTTTTTGCATATAAGTGAAATCTCATGGGATAAAAATATAAAAAATCCTAAAGAATATATTCAAATTGGCGAAGAAATAGATGTCGAGGTTATCGAAATAGACCCAAATAGCAGAAGGCTCAGAGTTAGTCTTAAAAATTTAAAAACAAAACCTTTTGAAGAATTTTTACAAAATTATAAAACAGGAGATATTGTAAAAGGTATTATTACAACGATTACAAATTTTGGTGCTTTTGTAAAAATTGACGCGGTTGAAGGATTGCTTCATAACGAAGATACATCTTGGAATAGAAATGATAAATGTAAAGATTTATATACAGTTGGTGATGAAGTTGAAGTTAAAATTACCAAAATAGACAGAGATAATGAAAAAATATCTTTAAGTATAAAAGAATTATTGGAAAATCCAGTTCAAAAATATGCTAAAAATCATAAGGTTGGAGAGATTATTGAGGGAACAATACGAGATATGAAGGATTTTGGTATATTCGTTGAGCTTGAAGATAATGTTGATGCACTTATAAGAAAAGAGGATTTGGGAGATATTTCTTATGATGATTTGAAAATTGGAGATAAAATTGAATCAGTGATAGATTTCATAGATGGTCGCAAAAATAGAATAAGACTTTCAGTTAGAAAACTTTCTAAAATGAAAGAAAAGGCAATGTTAAATGAAATAAACAAGGATGACAAAATGACACTTGGAGATATCATACAAGATCAATTAAAATAAAGTATAATTTTAGAATTCACAAATGAATAAGGAGCCACAAGGTGAGTAAAAAGATTTTATTTTCTATTTTTGCCTTGCTGTCTCTTTTTGTTATTGTTTTATTGGTTATTTTGCTGAGTAATACAAATAATATTCCAAATACTCTAACAAGGCATAAAAATAGTTCTGCTCTTTCGTCTAATTCAAAAATTAAGAATTATACTTGGGCAAAAAAACTTTCAGACTACAAGCAAAGGGATTTTATGATGCCTGTTACAGACTTGTTTATCTCAATAAAATTTAAAACAAATAATAAAAAAGTATTTAAAAAGAAAAAAAAGTATTTTAGATTGATAATTTCCAATCTTGATAATTATTCACTTTTTTGTATTTTACAGGTTTTTGAAAATAAAAAAATTCCTTTTGTTATACAAAAAAGCTATAATAATTCTAAAATATATATGAATGCTGATAAAATGATTGATTTAAGTAGCATCTCAAAAGAGTTAATGAAATATAATATAAAATCTAAGATAAAACTTGTTGAGAAATGAGTTTATTTTATTGAAAGGTAAAATTATGAGTGTAAATAAAGTTATTGTATGTGATACTATACACCAAAAGGGTATAAAACAGTTAGAATCTGAAGAGGATATTGAAGTTTTTAATGCAGCTGACTTGCCAAAAGATGAATTATTGGAGCATCTTGGAGGGTTTGATATAGCTATAACAAGAAGTTCAACTCCTGTAAATAAACTTTTTTTGGAAAAGGCAAGTAGCTTAAAAGCTTTGGTAAGGGCTGGCGTAGGTGTTGATAATGTTGATATGCAAGAGTGTAGTAAAAGAGGCATAATAGTAATGAATGTTCCTACTGCAAATACAATAGCAGCAGTGGAAATGACTATGGCACATCTTTTGGCATCAGCAAGATCTTTTACAAATGCAAATAATGACTTAAAATTAAATAGAGTTTGGAAAAGAGAGAGTTGGTATGGTATTGAATTGTGTGAAAAAAAACTTGGAATTATCGGTTTTGGCAATATTGGTAGTAGAGTAGCCAAAAGAGCCAAAGCATTTGGTATGGATATTGTTGCGTATGATCCATATATAAAACCGAAAAAAGCTATTGATATGGGGGTAAAATATACAGAAAATTTAGATGATATTTTGGCTTGCGATTTTATAACTATACATACTCCAAAAAATAATGAGACTATCAATATTATTTCTGATAGTGAGATTAATAAAATGAAAAATGGTGTCAGATTGGTTAATTGTGCCAGAGGTGGGCTATATAATGAAGATGCTCTGTATAAAAATGTAAAAAGTGGAAAAATTGCATATTTGGGCATGGATGTCTTTGTAAAAGAGCCTGCTGTGAATGATAAATTACTTGATTTGGAGAATATCTCAGTAACACCACATTTAGGTGCAAACACTCATGAATCACAAGAAAAAATTGCGACTCAAGCCGCGAGTCAGGCTATAAGTGCAGCTAGAGGGAGTAGCTATCCAAATGCTCTTAATTTACCTATTGATGAAAGCAAAGTCCCATCTTTTGTAAAACCTTATTTAGAACTAGTTCAAAAAATGGGATCTTTTGCTTCACAGGTTAATAAAGCTTCCATAGATACAATAAAGATTGTTACAGAAGGTGATATTTCGGAATATCTCGAATCTATGTTGACATTTGCAATAGTTGGAGCATTAAAAGGCTCTATGGGTGAGCATATAAATTATGTAAATGCTGAATTTGTTGCTAAAGAAAAGAATATAAAAACTATTACAGAAGTTACAAATACCAGTAGTGCGTTTAAAAACAGTATAGATTTATATCTTAGTACCGATAAAGGTACTACTGAGATAAAAGGAACTGTTTTTGGTGATGATGTTCAAAGAATAGTCCGTTTTGACGGATTTAATTTAGATATTGAGCCAAAAGGAAAAATGGTTATCTTTAAAAATACAGATGTACCCGGAGTTATAGGAGATATAGGAACAATTTTATCAAGAAATGGTATCAATATAGCTGATTTTAGACTAGGCAGAGACAATAAAAATCATGCACTTTCTGTTATATTGGTTGATAATAATATTTCAAAAGAGGTCTTGCAGGAATTAGGTAAGCTTGCAACTTGTCTTGGAGTTTCTTATGCTGTTATATAAAAATATCATTTTTATATAACAATTTCTTATGTTAAAAATTTTATCAGTATATTTTTGGTATAATATCTGACTTTTTATTTTGGAGTTGTAAATGTACAGAATTATTTGGCTTTTTTTATTGCCTGTTTTTTTGCTTGGGGCAGATTTTGGAGCTTTGAAGAACTTAACTCTTAGTGATGCTGAGAATATTGTTAAAAAAGATAACTTAGAGATAAGTATAGCAAAATTTAATGCACGGATGAGGGCAATGGATGTGAAAGTTGCCAAAGGGTATAATTACGGCAAATTAGATCTTACCCAGATATTTGTCAGATCTAACGATGCTCTTAGTGTATTTGGCGCAAAACTTATGAGTAGAGAAGCTGATTTTGGTGATTTTGGATTTGCTCAATTTGATTCCACCAATCCTGAAATTTTAAAAGTTCAACCGACTGATTTAAACTATCCGGGATATAGAAATCTGTTTCAAACAAAACTTATGTATAAAGTTCCTATTTATACAGGTGGAAAACTGACTCAGTACAGAAAAATTGCACAAGAGATGGTGATTTTAAGCAAGCTTAATTCTCAAAAAGTTATTTCAAAAGTTTTATTTCAAACAAAAAAAACTTTTTTTAATATCACTTTACTGGATAATTATATAATAAATTTGAATATTATACTTAAAAATATGAATATTTTAGAAAATACAGTAAAGAGCATGATAGAAGTGGGATATGCAAAGCATGTCGATTTACTCGAAGTTCTTGCGAAAAAATCAAATGTACTTAGAATGCTAAATCAGGCAAAAGTTAATAGAAAACTTGCCTATGAGTTTTTATCTTTTTTACTAAATAAAAATGTATATTCGATAGTACATGTTGATATAAAAAAAATTACAATGAATATAAGCAAAGCGTTTATTATCTCTAAAAACCTAGATATAAAAATGGCAAAAGTTGGGTTAAAAGTAAGTAAAATGAATATAAAACTAAAAAAATCAGCATTTTTACCCCAAATTGGAGCCTTTGGAGCATTTTCATCTGCAGATAAAACTTTTGTAGGTAATTTTAGAAAGCATGATGCTTATACTATCGGTGTTCAGTTTAAATGGAATTTGTTTAATGGTGGAATCGATAAGAGTAATCTTGAAAAGGCTAGAGTAAAAAGTATGAAGATTGCAGAACAATTAGAGCTTGCTAAAAAAGGAATTGCTTTAAAAATTGATAAGATAAAGACTCAAATAGAGAGTATCCAATTTGATATAAATAGTTTAAATGAAGAGCTAAAACTCTCTCGTGCAATTTATAAAAACTATTTAGGAAGATATAAAGAGAAATTAATTTCAATAAATGATGTTATTATAAAACAATCCCAAGAAATTGAGAAAGTTTTAAAACTTGAAAAAGCCAAGACAAAAAGAAATAAAAAAGTTTTTGAATTGGAAAAAATTGCTAATGGAGATATAAAATGAGATTAAAATCAAAAAATATTTTTAAGATTATCATTGTCATGATGCTGTGTGCATTAAGTGCCGAAGCTGTTGATTTGACTCTTACAGGAAGTGTTATGTCAGATAATAGAAAAATAATAACGAGTAGATATATGGGTTTTGTTATAAAAGTTGGACCAAGTGAAGGAGAAAGTGTAAAAAAAGGTACTCTGCTTTACGAAATCGATTCAAAAGAGATTGATAGTGCAAAGACACAAGTTGAGCTTGCTATTGAACAGGCAAAGCTGGCTTTGTCTATGTATATAAATCAATATCAAAATGTAAAATTAAATCTTAGCAGATATAAAAGACTTTATAAGCAGGATATGGTTTCTAAGTATCAGGTTGAAAATCTCCAATTAGCAGCTAAAAATCTAAGAGACTCAGTGAATATTGCTAAAAAACAGGTTGAGCAAGCTCAGGCAAAATTAAAAGAGGTTGATAATCAATATAAATATCTTAGGATAAAAGCACCAAATAATTCAGTTGTTGTAGCAAGAAACATAAAAGTTGGTGAAATGGCAATGCCTGGCATGCCAGCTTACATATTGTCCGATTTAAGTGATTTAAGAATTGTAACGCAAATATCTGAAGATAATTTGAAATATATAAAATTAGGAAAAAAAGTTATGATTAATATACCATCTGCTGGATTAAAAGAGGTAGGTACAGTTTCTGCAATTGTACCAAGTTCAAACCCTTTAACTCACTCTTTTCAAATCAAAATAAAATTTAACAAGAAGAATAAAGAGATATATCCCGGAATGTACGCAACTGTAACAGTGAGGTAAGCATGGAAAATAAAAATAAAAATAAAGATTTTAAAGTCAATGACATTGCCGGCAAACTTGCAAAATATTTTTTGCACAGCCCCTTAACTCCAATATTAGCGGTTTTTATTTTGGCACTTGGATATCTTTCTTTAGTGGTGACTCCAAGAGAAGAAGATCCTCAAATAAGCATAAGTGGCGGCTCTGTTATTGTTGCCCTGCCGGGTGCAACTCCTAAAGAGATTGAAAATGTTATTGTTAATCCGCTTGAGAGAAAATTAAAAGAAATTAAGGGAATAGATCATATTTATGGTGTCAGCATGAATAATGTAGGTGTTGTTAATGTAATGTATAAAATAGGTCAAAACAGGGAAATATCAAATCTTAAACTATATGATAAGGTAATGCAAAATATGGATAAACTTCCAAAAGGTGCAATGCAGCCGTTTGTAAAACCTTTTGATATTGATATAGATATTCCCATTGTTACTATTGCATTTTATCCAAAAGATAAAAAGGTAACAAATACTATTATCTATAAAACCGTAAGAGATATACAGCAAAGAATGAATGCAATCAAAAATGTTGCCAAAACATCCTTAAAAGGAGTACATAAAGAACAGTATAATATAAAAGTTAATCTCTATAAGCTTAGTGGATATCATATTTCATTGGCTCAGATAGCAAATGCCTTAAAATCATTGGCTTATGATGTACCAAATATAAAAGATAGAACAAAAAATGGTAAATTGGTAGTTTTTGGTATAAAAAATGCTATTGAAAATGCCAATGATATTAAAAATATAATAATTGCTAAGTATTTGGGCTCTCCTGTATATCTAAGAGATGTGGCAACTGTAAAACGAGGTACTAATTTCCAAGACAAGAGAAATGCTGATATTATATTTAGAAAAAAAGATGGTAAATTCAGTAAAAGTATAGATCAAGTTACTTTGACTATTTCAAAATTGAAAGGAACAAATGCGGTTGTTGTAGCCAAAGCAGTACAAAAAGAGTTAAAAACTTTTCAAAAAACTTTAAATAAGCAAGGAATTGGCTATATACTTACTAGAAATTATGGAAAAAGAGCAGATGATGCTGTAAATGAACTTGTTTTTCATCTTTTGATTTCTATAGTGATTATAGCAGTTCTTCTAATATTTGTACTTGGATGGAGAGAGTCGATAATTGTTACTTTTACGGTTCCAGCTATTTTTGCTATAACCTTGTTTATTGCTTACTTAACGGGTCAGACAATCAATAGAATAACTCTGTTTGCCTTTTTGTTAAGTCTGGGCTTATTAGTAGATGCAGCAATTATAGTTATAGAAAATATTCATAGACATTTGCACTCACATGACTCAGTTGATAAAGATTTGGATGAAATTTTGATTGAAGCTACGGATGAAATAGGTCCTCCTACAAATATTGCAACATTTGCTATCATTTTAACAATGATTCCAATGGCTTTTGTTGGACAAATGATGGGGCAGTTTATGAAGCCGATACCCGAAAATGTACCTGTTGCTTTAGTGGCATCTTTAGTTATTGCATATATTTTTACCCCATACCTTTCAAGGTTACTGCTTAAAAAACCAAAGCTGCATCATCATCACCATCATTTTGACAAAAAGCAAAGTGAAAATGGAGATAAACAATGAAATTATTTGAAAAATTAATTTATTCTATACTTAGCAGTAAGATTAAAAAAACAGTTGTATTTGTATTGATTTTTGCTTCATTGATAGGGACTATCATGATGCTTCCGACTAAAATGGTTTTAGCAAAAATGCTGCCTGGAAAAAGTGCAAATACTTACTCCATATATGTAAATACACCAACTGGAAGTTCAGTCGAGCAGACCAAAAGTATAACACAATGCGTGAGTGGTATTTTAAGACATGAAAAATATATTACAAATATGGAAGTTTATTTAGGCCAGGGTGCACCACTTAACTATGCAGGACTTGTAAAAGGTTCAGCATTTAAAAGAGGTGAAAATGTTGCAGAGATGGTTATTAACCTGAGTGATAAACATAAAAGAGAGGAAAAATCTTATGACATGGTTCATAGATTAAGGCCGGTTATACAAAAAAAATGTCAAAACCTGATACCGGGTACTCATATCAAAATGATTCAGATGCCAGCAGGTCCTCCTACTCTTGCCTCCATAGTTGTTGAGCTTTACAATCATAATATACACGATGATAGAAAAATGGCAAAAAGAATAGCCAAAGTTTTGAAAAGTACAAAAGGATTGGTTGATGTTGATATCATGGAGGATGATATTTATAACAGATTTAGCATAATCATAAATAAAAACAAAGTTTTAAGATCCGGTCTGTCAATAAAACAGATAAATAAAATACTCTATCTCGCTTTTCAAGGTGTAGAAGTTACAGTTAAAAATAGCCCTGATACACCTGATCAGATCCCTCTTTTTGAAGTTTTAAGCGGAAAGACAAAGAAACTTAAAAAATTTAGTAAAAACGAATTGCTTGCAAAGCTAAGTTCATTAAAACTTATGAATAAAAGAGGCATGATGATACCTCTTAGTGAAGTAGTTTCTATAAAAGAGGTAAAAAGTAAACCTAGTATAATGCAAAAAGATTTAAGAAGAATGACAAATATCACTGCTGAGACCGACGAAGTTTCACAAGTTTATCCTTTGATTGATGCAAGAGATAAAATAATCAAAGAATTTTCTAAAGATTATTATATCAAAAAAGAGAGTATTGCTAATTTTACACATATGTTTGATTTGCATTTGACAAATAAAAAAACTGGCGAAAGATTTGATTTGGTTTGGAATGGAGAGATGAAAGTTACACTTGACACTTTTAGAGATTTGGGACTCGCATTTATAGCTGCACTTGTTTTGATATTTTTATTATTGGTTGTTTACTATGAAAGTTTTAGAATAAGCGGTATAATCTTATTTGGTAGTTTTTTATCCATTATAGGTGTAATTTTTGGCCACTGGGTAATGAATCTTTTTACTAGAGATACATTTTATCTAACGGCAACTTCATTAATAGGATTTATTGCCCTTATGGGTATAAGTTCGAGAAATTCACTTTTACTGATAGATTTTGCAAAATCGTTAATGAAAAAAGGTATCGAAAAAAGAGAGGCTATAGCGGTTGCTACTGCAACAAGAGCAAAGCCTATCATGCTAACGGCGGCAGCGATTATATTAGCGAGTATTTTACTCGCAGGCGATCCTATATTTGGCGGCTTAGGGGTTGCTCTTATATTTGGTACTATTGCAGCGGTTATAGTATCGTTAATATTTGTTCCGATTTTGATGGATAATACAAAAGCAATTTAGGAGAAAAAATGGCAACATATTCAATGGGTGATTTAAGAAAAGGTTTAAAAATAGAATTAAATAATGTACCATATAAAATAGTAGATTATCAACATGTAAAGCCTGGGAAAGGGGCAGCATTTGTAAGAGTAAAAATGAAATCTTTTGTTAACGGTAAAGTAATTGATAAAACATTTCATGCCGGAGATAAATGCGAATCACCTGATCTTGAAGATAAGACAATGCAATATCTTTATAATGATGGAGAAATGTTGCATTTTATGGATACAACTACTTATGAGCAGATTGCATTAAGTGAAGATCAAGTAGGTGATGCAAATCAATGGTTGATTGATGGGATGAATGTAGATATACTTTTTTATAATGGAAATGCCATTGGTGTTGAAGTAGCTTCAGTAGTGGAGCTTAAGATAGTACAAACTCCACCAAATTTTAAAGGTGATTCACAAGGTGGTAAGAAGCCAGCCACTCTTGAAAGCGGTGCGGTAGTACAAATACCATATCATATACTTGAGGGTGATACCATAAGAGTGGATACTACAAAAGGAGAGTATCTAAGTAAAGTTGAGACAAAAGATAAGTAAAAGTATAAAATCACTAAAAGGAGAGACCATGGCAAAGGTATTGGTTCCGTTGGCAAATGGATTTGAAGAGATTGAAGCTATGAGTATTATTGATATTTTAAGTAGAAGCGGGGTTGATGTTGTTGTTGCAGGACTTGAAAAAAGAGAAGTTGAGGGTGCAAATACCGGTATGAAATTTATAGCTCATACTGTGCTTGATGAAGTTGATGTAAAAAAGCTTGATATGATAGTTTTACCGGGAGGTTTACCAGGAGCTGAATACTTGGCTAAAAGTGAGAAAGTAAAAAGTATCATTAAAGAACTCTCAGATAAAAATAAACCAATCGGTGCTATTTGTGCAGCACCCTGGGCATTAAAAGAAGCAGGTATCCTTGAGGGGAAAAAACATACAAACTATCCCGGTTTTGAAAGTCATACGGGAATTAAAGGGTATATCGATACTCAAAAAGTTGTAAAAGATGGCAATATTATAACTTCAAGAGGTCCCGGTACTGCTATTTGTTTTGCTTTGGAGATTGTAAAAATGCTTCAAGGAGATGATGCATATAACCAGTTAAAAGAGGGATTATTGGTTGATTTTTGTTAATTAATTTTTTAGCTAAAGTTTAGAATGAAAATCTTGAATATTTCGTTTTTGCTAATAGGCAAAGCTTTAACGATGAATTTTCAAAGATTTATATCTTTGAAAAGGAGATTTTAGGATGAATAATATAAATATTGACTATGAAGTTATAACAATAATCTTTATAGTTATCATTTGCTTTGCTGCTCTTGGTTTTTGGATACGAAATATTTTTAAAATACACCTGAGTGATAAATTAAATGAAGTTGAAAAAGAATTAAATGAAAAAAAAGAGTTAGTAGCTCAAATACCGTTCTTAAATGACAATATTAAAAATTTAAAATATGAAAAAAACTTATTAAATGATACTCTAAACAGTTTAAAAGATAAATTATCTCAAAAAGAAGTTATTATTGCTGAAAATGAAAAAGACAAACAAAGCTACCTATTGAGCATAAATGAAAAAGAAAATACTCTACAAAAACTAAAAGTTGAAAATCGTGAATTAAATAATAATATAGATATTTTGAAAGATAAAATATCAGATTTTAAAATAGCAGTTGAAAAAACAGATAATAAAAACAGGCAATTAAATGAACAATTAAGTTATTTTAAAAATGAAATACATGAAATAAAAACTATTAATGATGAGCTAATAAAAGAAAAAAATATACTTATACAAGAAAAATCAAAGTTTGAGGCAAATTTACTTTCTTTAAGAGAAAATAATAAAAAACTTCAAGATGATTTTGACAATCAAAGTAAAAAGTTAGAATTAAAACTAAATGAAATTATGCAACAAACAATAGATAGCAAAATTAAAAAATTTGATGAAACATCTATGAAGTCGCTTGATAATATTTTAAAGCCGTTTAAAAATAATATAGATTCGTTTCAAAGGCAAATTAGAGATTCTCAAGAAAATAGTACAAAAAAATTTGCAGAACTTTCAAAAGAGATTGAAATGGTTGCTAAAGCCGGTATAAATATATCAAATGAAGCACAAAATTTAACACAAGCATTAAAAGGGAAAAAACAAGCCCAGGGCAGTTGGGGTGAAATGATACTTGATAGTGTGCTTGAATATTCAGGTCTTTTAAAAGGTGTTCATTATGATAAACAAGAGAGTTACAGAGATGAAAAAAAGGAATTAAAAAGGCCTGATGTGATTGTGAAATTGCCGCAAAATAGGACTATTATAATAGATTCTAAAGTTTCTTTAAATGATTATGATAATTATATAAAAGCTGAAAGTGATGAGAAAAAAATATTTTATGCAAAAAATATTTCAACAGCTTTTAAAAATCATATAGATATACTCAATTCAAAGGATTATGCTCATTACAAAATAGGAACTTTACAATATATCTTTATGTTTGTTCCGATTGAGGGTGCATTTGCAACGGCTGTTCAAAATGACCCTGGATTGTACGAATATGCCCTTAGAAAACATATAGCCATCGTTACGCCATCAACTCTTACAATTTCACTTAGAACTATATATCTTTATTGGCAAAGCGAGCAGTCAACTTCTTTGGCGGTAAAGCTATTTGATGAAGCAGGTAAACTTTATGATAAAATGGTTGGATTTAGTGATAGTTTTAGAAAGATAGGAAATCAAATCCAAACGCTGCAAAATAGCTTTGAAACAGCAAATACACAGCTTGCTAAAGGTAATGGTAATGTTTTAAAACGAGTGGAAAATTTAAAAAAATTAGGGGCAAAAACTACAAAATCATTAAAAAATTCAAAAGTAGATTATGAAGATTTTGATGAAGAAAATATAGAAGTTAAAATGCTTACTTAATCGGCTTTTTTATATCATTTTTGTATAATATTGTAAAATATTACAGGGGAAACTATGAGCCAAGTTCAATTCACTCATCTTCATCTACATACAGAATACTCACTTCTTGATGGTGCAAATAAAATAAAGCTTTTGGCTAAAACATTGAAAAAGCAAGGTGTTAAAAGTGTTGCTATAACTGATCACGGTAACATGTTTGGTGCACTTGATTTTTATAAAACCATGAATGCTGAAGGTATAAAGCCTATAATTGGAATGGAAGCATATATTCACAACAGTGAAGATATATCCAATAAAAGCACAAGGCAAAGGTTTCATCTTTGTTTGTTTGCTAAAAATGAGATAGGTTATAAAAACCTTATGTATCTAAGTTCTCAAAGTTATATTAATGGATTTTATTATTATCCTCGTATCAATAAAAAATTACTTAAAGAGCATAGTGAAGGGCTTATTTGTTCATCTGCTTGTCTTCAAGGCGAGGTAAACTGGCAATTAAATACAAATAGCGAAAAAAATAAAAAATTTGGCGCAAAGGGTTATGAAAAAGCAAAAGAAATAGCACTTGAATATAAAGAGATATTTGGCGATGATTTTTATCTTGAATTAATGAGACATGGTATAAATGATCAATTATATATAGATGAACAAGTTATAAAACTTTCACTTGAGAGTGGTATCAAGATAATAGCTACAAATGATACTCACTATTTAAGGCAAGAAGAAGCTGATGCGCATGAGGCTTTTATGTGTATAGCTATGAATAAAGAGTTTGATGATCCTAAAAGACTTAGGCATTCAGTTCATGAGTTTTATCTTAAATCTCCCGAAGAAATGAGTAAACTATTTAGCGATATACCTGAAGCCATAGAAAATACTGCTGAAATAGTAGAAAAATGTAACTTAAAGCTTCATTTGGGTAATCCGACTCCCCCTAAATTTAAATTTACACAAGAGTATGCAAAAGCAGAGGGTCTTGACTTTCATAATGATGATGAATATTTTACATATAAGTGCTGGCAAGGATTGCAAGAGAGATTTAAATATGTGCCAAAAAAGGAGCATCAAAGATACAAAGACAGACTTAAAGTTGAGATTGATATCATAAATTCTATGAAATTTCCAGGATATATGCTTATAGTTTGGGATTTTATAAGAGAAGCAAAAAAAAGAGGAGTCCCTGTAGGTCCCGGGCGAGGTTCGGCAGCTGGAAGCTTGGTAGCTTTTTCTCTTTTTATAACTGATATAGATCCTATGAAATACAATCTACTTTTTGAGAGATTTTTAAACCCTGAAAGAGTAAGTATGCCTGATATTGATGTTGATTTTTGTCAGGCGAGGCGAGGGGAGATCATAAACTATGTTGTTGAAAAATATGGTAGGTATAATGTAGCTCAAGTTATAACATTTGGTAAACTTTTAGCAAAAGGAGTTATAAGAGATACAGCAAGAGTTCTTGGAATGCCTTACAGTGAAGCTGATAAAATGGCCAAATTGATTCCTGATGAGCTCGGTATAACACTGGAAAAAGCTTATAAAAAGGAGCCTAAGCTAAAAGAGCTTGTGGAAAATGATTCATCAGCAGCGAGAGTTTGGAAGTTTGCACTTTCTCTGGAAGGATTAAATAGAAATGCAGGCATGCATGCAGCCGGTGTAGTTCTTAGCAATGAAGAGTTATGGAATAAAACTCCTTTATACAAACCATCAGGCGAAGAAACTTTGATAACTCAATATTCATTGAAATATCTTGAAGATGTGGATTTGATAAAATTTGACTTTTTGGGACTTAAAACTTTAACTGTTATTGATAATGCACTAAAACTCATAAAAAAAAGATATAACAAGGAGATAAATTTTTCTACAATAGACATGGATGATGAAAAGGTTTATAAGCTTATACAAAGTGGTAATACTTTGGGTCTTTTTCAGATAGAATCAAGTGGAATGAAACAGTTGAACGAGCGACTTCAGCCTACTACTTTTGAAGACATTATAGCTGTTTTAGCACTTTACAGGCCAGGTCCTATGGAGAGTGGGATGCTTGATGATTTTGTTGAAAGAAAGCATGGAAGAGCTCCCATACTTTATGCATTTCCTGAACTTGAACCGATACTTAAGCCTACTTACGGTGTCATAGTTTACCAAGAACAAGTTATGCAAATAGTTCAAACCATTGGAGGATTTTCTCTTGGTGGGGCGGATGTGGTAAGACGGGCGATGGGTAAAAAGATAAAATCTGAAATGGATAGACTAAAAGATGAATTTGCAAATGGCGCAGTTAAAAAGGGATTTGATAGAAAAAAATCAGAAGAACTTTTTGATTTGATTGTTAAATTTGCAGGATACGGATTTAACAAGTCTCACTCGGCTGCTTATGCTATGATAACATTTCAGACGAGCTACTTAAAGGCTTATTTCCCACAAGAGTTTATGGCGGCACTTTTAACAAGCGAACAAGATAATACCGATAAAATTGTTAAATATGTAGATGAAGTTAAAAGACTCGGTATAAAACTTTCTCCTCCTGATGTGAAAAAGAGTTTTGTGGAATTTTCAGCTATAAAAGAGGATGGCGAAGAGGTTGTACTTTTTGGACTTGGTGCTATAAAAGGTGTTGGTAAAACCGCTATAAAAAGTATTATCGAAGCAAGAGAAGAGAAGCAATTTGAAAGCTTGAATGATTTTATCTCAAGAGTAGATACCGGTAAAGTCAATAAAAAAGTTTTAGAATCTCTCATAAAATCAGGAAGCTTTGACAGTTTTAAATACTCAAGAAGAGCATTGCTTGATAATATTGAAAATATTGTAAATGCCGGAGCTGAATGTGCAAGAGCTAAAAAAATGGCAGAAAATTCTCTCTTTGGAGACAGTAAAGAGATGGTGACTGCAAGATTAGAGATAGAAAATCTTACAGAGTTTAATCCAAGAGATATATTAGATCTTGAAAAAGAGACTATGGGCTTTTACATATCTGGTCATCCACTTGATAGTTACAGAGAAGAGATAGGTAAAATCCCGCATGTACTCTCAAGTGAGATTGATACCATTGCCGATGGTTCTAAAGCTCTGTTTATAGGAAAAGTTGAAGATGTTACCACTAAGATAAGTAAAAAAGGTAATAAATTCGGTATTTTAAATATTATGGATTTTCATGGCAATATAGAGATTACCGTATTTGAAAAAATGTTAAATAAGATTGAAAGTATGGATTTAAATGATCCTATGGCTTTTAAAGTTCAAGTAAATAAAGATGAAAGATTTACAAGAATAAGAGTTTTAAAACTTATGAGCCTTGAAGAGTCAAAAAAGGAAAATATACATGTAAAAATAGTAGAAAAACCAAAAGAGCCTATCTTTATAAAAATAAAACTTTCCCATGAGCTTGATATATTAAATAGGCTTTATAATATAATAAGAAATAATCAAGGAAACAGAGAGTTGAGACTTGTCATTAGTTCAAAAAGGCAAGATGTAATACTAAATCTAAGTGACAGGGTTAGTGAATCTATTATAAATGAATTATCAAAAATTACTGAAATTGAAGAGGTCGCTTAGAGAATGATATTGAACCCCTTTTTATTATCTAAAAGCACAATATCTGCATTATGTGCTTTTATGATTTCCAAAGAAAGGGCTAAGCCTAAGCCATGACCTTTAGTTTTTGTTGTTTTAAATGGCTCATAAAGTATATTTTTATTTTCTATTTGTGGCGCTGAGTCCAATATCTCAAAGATATTTTTTGTGCTTTCTTGTTTAAAACTTAATGTTATAAAACCATTTTCATTTTCATCATCCTCGATGGCATCAATAGCATTGAAAATAAAGTTCTGTAAAACTATAGATAAAAGATCAAAATCAGCTTCAATCATAATTCTGGGAAAATCAAAATCAATTTTTATATTTTTTGAATAACTATAGTATGATATTGCCAAATTTAAATCATCAACCAAAGAATCAATAAAAAATTTACTTTTATTTATACTTACACCCTTTGTAAAAAGTAAGGTTGCTTTTATAATTCGCTCAACCCTCCAAATAGCTTTTCTAATCTCAGAAACCAAAGGCTTATTTTTTTCTTCTACTTTTTTATAAAGAGTTGATGCGATAAGAGATACTGAGCCAATTGGATTTCTTATTTCATGTGAGAGGTGAGCAGCTATTTGACCCATTGAAGCTAATCTTTCACTTCTTTTTTCCTGGGTTATATCAGTAGCACTAATAATTTTTTTACCATAGGCACTATTTATTTTGATGAGATAGTAAATATTGTTATACTCTATTTCATAATTTTTTTTATTAATATCAAGATGATTTATAAGTCCTTTACTCTTTTTTGCCTCTGAATTTTGTAAAAAAATATCGCCGCTATCTTCTATAACCCATATTGCATTTGGCAAAGATTCTACTATTTGTTTTAAAAAATTTTGAAGATTATTATATGAATTACTTAACTCTTTGTACTCTTTCTCTACCGCGTAAGTTTGTTCTATAAGTCCCTCTAAAGTTTGTTTAAAAAATTCTTTTTCTTTTGTATCCAAGCTTTCAAGCATTTTTTTATCAATCATCATTTAGCCTTTTAAAATCTTTTATATCAAAAAGCATCACATTTTCAAGATCCTTCTTATATAGTGAATTGCTAAAACCGTTTTTGGAAAATAGAGCAAATTTTATAATATCGTAATTTAGATTTTTAGCCTTATATTCCAATTTTCTTAACACATTTTTACATATTTTTTGATTTGTCCATTTACATTCTCCTATGATAAATTTATGGTTTATATCTCTTGCTAAAAGATCAAGTTCTATAGTTTTATCCCAATATCCACCACTTTCAATGATGCTTAAACCATATCTTTTATCTTTTAGAAGTTCATTTGAAAGTTCTTCAAAAGTCAAGCTCACGAATTTGTCAAAATTTTTCTCTAAATTTCCAATAGTACTTTTGTATATTCCTTTTTCAAGTTCATTTTCAAAAGGAGATATAAAAGTATACCAAAATCTATAGATATTTTTTATAAATTTTATCTTATCTTCAGCAACATATCCTCTTAACTCTTTTTTTAATAATTTATATATTGTTTTATCCGGTAGTTTTTCTCTTGTTGCCTCTTTTTTTATAATTTCTAATTCATAAAGTTTTTTATAGATGGCTCTACCTCTGTTTTGCGATATATTTTTGTTTGTTCTGTATAAGGCATACTGTTTTCTGTCTCCTAAGGCGATTTTATGTAATATCGTATTTACATCATTTTGTGATTTTAAGTCATCATAAAGCTTAAAATATTTTCTTAATCTAAGGTGATTGTCAATAATATTTACTCTAATACTTTCAAAAATATTTTCTTTTATATCTATCGTCTCAAGCTTAAACCCGTCAAAAACCGCGAAATTTTCTATTTGTTCTTTTATATTGAGATATGGAAATAATATATTAAATTTCTTAAAATTATTTTTTATATTTTGCATAGAGTATTTTACTGTAAAAATATTAAACTTTCGATAGAATTTAACAAGTGATGCAACAATACAAGGAGTTTGAAAAGAGTTTATCATTTAAAAGGAGAATCGAAGATGATGTATCTAAGTGAAAAATATCGTGAGTTTTACGAAGTCATTACAAGTGTCTTACCGAAAAAAAGAGTATTTACGGATGCTTTGCATACTTTGACTTATGGAAGTGATGCATCATTTTACAGGATGATTCCTAAAATTATTATATTTGTAAAAAAATCAAATGAAGTTCAAGAAATATTAAAGATATCAAATATGTTGAATATTCCTATTGTTTTTAGAGCCGCCGGTACTTCACTTTCCGGATAAGCTATAAGTGATAGTGTTTTAATTGTAACTTCAAGGGGTTGGAAAGATATAAGAGTAGGAAACAAGGCTGCGACTATAACGCTTTTATCTTCTGTTACAGGAGATAGTGCAAATATGGCTTTAAGTAAATTTTGCAAAAAGATAGGACCTGATCCTGCATCCATAAAATCATGTATGATTGGAGGAATAGTGGCCAATAACGCAAGCGGTATGTGTTGTGGAGTAGATCAAAATTCATACAAAACGCTTAAAAATATGAAAATTATACTGCAAGACGGGACAAGATTGGATACATCCAATGAAGTAAGCAGAAATAAATTTTTAAAAACTCATCATCAATTTTGTGAAAAATTGCTTCGTTTAAGAGATAAGATTTTAAAAGATGAAAAACTAGTTAAACTTATCAAAAGAAAATATAAAATAAAAAATACTTGCGGATACAGTATAAATGCATTGATTGATTTTGATAATCCTGCTGATATACTTTTGCATCTGATGATAGGGAGTGAGGGAACTCTTGGCTTTATTGAAGAAGTTACTTACGATACAGTCGAGGATCTTCCTTTTAAGGCTATCTCTTTAATGCTCTTTAAAGATATAAAAACTGCTGCAAATGCCGTACAAAGACTCAAAAAAATTCCTCGAAGTGAAGTTCCTGCGGCTGAACTTATGAATAGGGCATCTTTAAGAAGCATCCAAAACAAACAAGGTTTGGAATTTTTAAAAAGTTTGGATGAAAAAGTGGCTGCTTTATTGGTAGAGACAAGATCAACTCAAAAATCAGACTTACAACTGCAAATGAATAAAATTATAAATATTTTAAAAGGCTTACCAACAATCAAACCTATAGTTTTTAGTGATGATGTAAAAATCTACCAGAAATACTGGAATATAAGAAAAGGATTGTTTCCTTAAATCGGAGCTATGAGAAAACAAGGCACCACTGCTGTTATAGAAGATATTGCTTTTCCTATGGAAAAACTTGATGTTGCCACTTTAAAGCTTCAAGCATTGTTTAAAAAGTATGATTATGATGAAGCTATCATTTTTGGACATGCACTTGATAGCAACTTGCATTTTGTTTTTACACAGGATTTTTCTATCCCGCAAGAGGTTTTAAGATATAAAAATTTTATACAAGAAGTTACAGATATGGTGGCGGTTAATTATAAAGGAAGCTTGAAAGCAGAACATGGGACAGGGAGAAATATGGCTCTTTTTGTTGAGCTTGAATGGGCTAAAAAAGCATACGATATTATGAAAAAAATAAAAGATATATTTGATTCTAAATATCTTTTAAATCCGGGTGTTTTGATAAATAATGATAAAGATATATATCTTAAAAATCTAAAACCGCTATATCCTACAAATCCTTTGGTTGATAAGTGTATAGAGTGTGGCTTTTGTGAGCCTGTCTGTCCTTCAAATGCTTTAACTCTTACTCCAAGACAAAGGATAGTTGCTAACAGAGAGATGAGTAGATTTGCTCACATAAGTAAATACAGCAATACACTTGAAATATTGCAAAAACTGTATAAGTATGATGGCAAGCAAACATGTGCTACTTGTTCACTTTGCTCGACAAGTTGTCCAGTTGAGATATATGTTGCAAATCTGACAAAAGAGTTAAGAGAAAAAAATATAGGAAAATTTTCTAAAAATATAGCAAATCATTATAGTGCCACTTTGAATATAGCTAAATTTGCTCTTGATATAAATTCATTGACCGGTTTTGTATTTGGTGAGAGAATTATGCAAAAAAGTATGGATTTTTTAAGGAAAGCGACACATGGCAAAGTTCCAAAATATTCTTTATATATCCCAAAAAGATCACATTTTTCAGCCAATAAATTTTTAAAAAACAGAGGTGGTGAAAAAGTAGTATATTTTACATCTTGTATATGTAGAACTTTTGGCAATCAAAAAGAAAGTGATGAGAAGCTTGAGCTTTATGAAGTGATAAATACATTGATAAACAGAGCCGGTTATGAGATAATTATCCCTAAAAATATAGAAAATCTTTGCTGTGGAACTCCTTTTAGCTCAAAAGGTTATAAAGAGGAAGCAAATTTGCAATTGAAAAATCTTGAAAATGCTCTTTTTGATGCAAGCGAGGGAGGGGAGTTTCCTATACTTTGTGAAACTTCTCCTTGTGTAAAAGCTATGATGCAAGGGTTTAAAAGTAAATTAAAAGTATATGAGCCTATAGAATTTACCTTAAAATTTCTTTCTCCCAAATTGAAGTTTAAAAAGATTTCTGAGAGTATCGCCATCCACTCAACTTGCTCCACTGTAAAAATGGGTTTAAAAGAGAAGTTTTTTGAATTAGCAAAAATGTGCAGTGATGATGTTATAATTCCAAAAGATGTAACATGTTGTGGCTTTGCCGATGACATAAGTATAACTCAATATTTTATTTAGTAGAGAAATGTACAAGAGCAAATAGAGCTTAATATAACTTGACCTTACTTGCTATGTGCTAAAATAAGTAAGATCGGTTATTAAGTTTTAAAGCTGTCAATTTACACTAATTTAATGCAATTATTTTATAAATTCAACCACTTTATCAAAAGGAAGTCTTAATTTTTTTGGCTGAGGATTTAGTCTGTATCCAAAAGGAAGTACCATTGCAACTTGAAATTTCTTTGTATCAAGCTTTAAAATTTCCTCAACTTTTTCTTTTTCAAATCCCTCCATAGGGCAAGAATCTATCCCTATAAAAGCAGCACCACTCATCATATTTGCTGCTGCTATGTATGTTTGTCTTGCAGTCCAACAATATATATTTTCATCACTACTTAATGTTTTTTTCAAATGGCTGGCATATCGTTGCATATACATCTGAAGTGATTTTTTTGGCATATTTCGTCTTTTAAATCTTTTTTCAACTTCACCTGATTCTATTTTAACACTTTCAATCCCTGCTAAAACAATCACAAGGTGTGAACAAGAAGTAATTTGCACTTGATCCCAACATGCCGGTCTAAGTTTTGCTTTCAATTCATCATTTGTAATAACTAAAAATTTCCAAGCTTCCATGCCAAATGATGATGGAGATTTTCTTCCAATTTCAAGTATATAGTGCATATCCTCGTCAGATATCTTTTTAGTCTCATCAAAAACTTTGCAAGCATGTCTAAAATCCATCGCATCCATAAATTTGTTTTGCATTTTTATTCCTTTTATTTTAAATTGATTTGAAAATTATAACTGTAGTAAACTTTAATATCCCTTACAATATTTTAGGTAAGTAATATAAAATAAAGTTTAATATGCTATAATATTACTTACAAGGATTAATATGTATTTTATAAATGAGAAAGAGTACACATGCCCCGTATCCATAACACTTGATATCTTTAATGACAGATGGAAATTATCTGTTATTTGGTATCTTTTAAAAAGTAAAAAAAGATTTAAAGAATTAAGTGATGACATTAGTGAAATAAGTCAAAAAACGCTTACTGTCAAACTAAAAGAATTAGAAGAAAAAAACATAATTCATAGAGAAGTTTTTGCTCAAGTACCCCCTAAAGTTGTTTATTCTTTGACGTCAATCGGACAAAAACTAAAACCAGTATTAATGAATATGTATGAATGGGGAGAGGAGTATGTCAAGGAGAATGGAGAATTAGTTAAAAACTGACCTTACGCACTTTTTTCTCGAAAAGTCCTACTTTTCGTAAGCTTCAAAGAGTTGTAGGGACTTTGAGTTTCTGCCACAATAGAAAGCTTTGCTCATTATAGTGCGTAAGGTCAGTTAAAATAAGATATAATACCAAATGGAATATTTAGGATACTTTGGAGTAGCACTGTTTTTTTCTTCACTACTGTCGATGGCTGGCACTGGGGCAGCAGCAGCAATTATCCCATCACTCGGGATGCTTGGCATTGGTTTCAATCTATCAAAAGCGTCTGGATTATTTGCTGGATTATGTACCTCAACAACTTCTACGGCTTTAAATTTAAAACACAAAATTATAGATATCAGATTTTCTCTCCCCATAGCAGTTGGAATGCTTCTTTTCTCACCTCTTGGTGCACAGTTTTCGCGTTATCTTGATGTCAATGTTGTCAAAAGTATCTTTATCATATTTTTAATCTTCAGTGGCTCGATGATGATGTTTGCAAAAAAAGAGTTGAATGTAAATATAGAAAAAGTATGGATCTTCGCACTTATAGGAGTTGGTGTAGGGTTTATGGCAGGTATGTTAGGATTAGGCGGTGGTAATATATTACTTCCTGTGCTGATTCTTTTAGGTATTGATGCAAAAAAAGCAGCAGTAACTGCTAGTTTCGCCATACCACTCTCCGCAACTGTATCATTTATAAGTTATATGACTTTTGTGCATATAGATTGGCTTTTGATAACAGCAGTATCTTTGGGTGCTGTTATAGGAGGTATAATCGGAAATTCTATGATGTATTTTAAATTATCTTCAGATCACATTAGAAAACTTGTTGCTTTTATATTGTATATTCTGGCAATCAAAATGAGTTATGATCTTTTTTGAGTAGATATTGACTAAAAATACTATTACTTATTACAAATTTGAAACCAAAAGATAAAAAACAGGTAGTGTCATAAAAGAAAAAAGAATACCATAGCCTACTATGGCATTTGTTAGTCTTGGAGAAAGGTTTGCTATATTTGCCATGATGCCGGCTGTTATCATAGGTCCCATTCCGGCTTCTAAAATACTGACTTTTACTATATTATTCATATCTGTAAAAATCAAACAAATTATCAGTGCAATTAACGGAGCAAATACTGTTTTCATAAGAATAGCTATAAAAAGTGGTTTTCTTTCATCTTTTGGAACTTTTAGGTGGAGTTGAAATCCTACTGAAAGTAGTGCAAAAGGAACAAGAGTTTTACTTAAGTTTTGAAGTAAAAAGATGATTATACTATTATACTCGATACCTTTTATGATAAATGCTATGAGTAGAGATAAAAAAGGAGGAAATAATATAATTTTTTTGATGATTTCTTTAAGATTAAATATGCTGTTTTGCGAATATAAAGCAACAACAATGGAACCATAGGTAGAAAGTATTAAAAAAGAGCCCAACTGATCATAAATAAGTGCATACGAAACATATTTTTCTCCGAAAAAAAGCTGGATGAATGGTACTCCTAAAAAGGAAGTATTGCCAAGTATACCAACTAAAAGCAAACTTCCTATTTCTTCTTTTTTTAAATTATATTTTTTAGCGATTAATATGATAGCAATGGATGTGATAAATGTTATAATCCATGGCAAAACAATCGGTGCTAAAGTATCGTTTGATATATGCAGATATGGTATCTTAAGTAATATTAGTGACGGCAAAGAGATATAAATTATGAGAATATTTAAAGTTTTTGCAAAATTAAACCGCCCAAACTTTACAAATTTTAAAACAAATCCAAGGGTGAAAGAAATAAATATTATAAGTATATTAGCCATATTTTTTATAAAGGCATGGAGGAAGAATCCGCCATGTCAAATATCTAATAATTCACCGCTGATAGTGTCATTTTCGGTATCATCAAGTCTGGGTTGAGGCAGAATGAGATTTAGTATGATTCCTACTATCGCACCAAGTCCTATACCGCTAAATCCAACACCACCAAAGTTAAAGCTCATCCCTCCTATAGCAAAAACAAGTATAATTGAAAGTATTATCATGTTTCTAGGACAGGATAGATTGGTTTTTGAGTTTGCCAAAGTTGCCATTCCGACTGAAGCTATGATGCCAAAAAGAAGTAACAATATTCCACCCATTACAGGAACAGGGATAGTTTGTAAAAAGCCGCCCAATTTTCCAAAAAACGCTAAAACTATAGCAAATATGGCTGCCCAAGTCATAATAGCAGGATTGTAAGATTTGGTTATAGTCACAGCACCTGTTACTTCTGAGTAAGTTGTATTTGGAGGGCCTCCTAAAAAAGCAGCCGCGCTTGTGGCTAAACCGTCGCCTAAAAGTGTATTTTGTAATCCCGGATTTTTTAGATAATCCTCCTTTGCAACATGAGAAATTGCCAGTATATCGCCTACATGCTCAACCGCAGGGGCTATGGCAATAGGTAAGATATATATGATAGCTTCCCAGTTTAATTTTGGAAATACAAAATCAGGAACTGCAAAAAGAGGGGCTTTTGAGAGTGTATGAAAATCAATAATTCCAAAAAATAAAGATGTTATATATCCTACTGTAACACCTATTAGTATCGGTAAAAGTCTTATCATACCTTTTCCAAGCAGAGTTGCTAATATCGTAGCGATAAGTGAAATCATGGATATTATAATAGCTGTATTAAAAGGAATAAGCTGTATTTTTCCATCTCCTGTGTGTCCGGTTGCCATGTGAACAGCCACAGGAGCCAAGATAAGACCAATGGTCATGATAACTGGTCCAACAACAATAGGAGGTAAAAGTTTGTGTATGAAAGCACTTCCTTTTATTCTAATAAGAATACTAAGAACTACATAAACAATTCCAGCAGCAGCCAATCCGCTTAAAGTTCCAGCTACTCCCCACTTTTGAACGCCATATATGATAGGTGCTATAAAAGCAAAAGAAGAGGCTAAAAATATTGGTGGAACATTTTTTCTATTTATGATTTGAAATATCAAAGTTCCAAGTCCTGCTGTAAAAAGAGCGACATTACTGTTTAATCCGGTAAGAATAGGAACTAAAACCAATGCCCCAAATGCAACAAATAAAAATTGCAAACCTACAACCCAATCTTTTAGTTTAAAATGATAGTCAGTCGGCTTCAAAGAGATCTCCTCAAAATAATTTTAAATTTTAAGATTATACAATAATGAATATTATATTTTTATCAATATGTAAACGATTTTTAGAGATAATGACTCTATTATAATTTGGAGTTGTAAAAATGAATGCACATATTTTAAATCACCCGTTAATAGATCATAAAATGGCACTTTTAAGAGATGAAAAAAGAAGGATGCCTGAATTTAAAATGTTATTGGATGAGATAGGCTTTTTGATGGTATATGAAGTAACAAAAAACTTAAATCTTGAGGAGACGGTTATAAAAACCCCAGTAGCTGCAACAAAAGCCAAAAAATTGGAAAATCATCCTATATTGGTAACTATTTTAAGAGCTGGGCTTGGGCTTCTTGATCCGTTTATGAAACTTATGCCAAACTCTAAAGTGGGATTTTTAGGGATGGATAGAGATGAGGTAACTTTACAGCCGAGGAGTTATTATGATAAAATTCCAATGCAGGCACTTAAAAATAAAGTTTTATTGATTGACCCGATGCTTGCTACCGGTGGTTCAGCACTTAATGCCATAGACTTTTTGGTAGAAAAAGGAGTTAAAGATATAACTTTTATATGTTTAGTCGCAGCACCAGAGGGTATAAAAGCTATAAATGATAAATATCCTTATATTGAGATATATGTAGCCGCACTTGATGATAGATTGAATGATAAAGGCTATATAGTACCAGGGCTTGGTGATGCCGGAGATAGGATATTTGGTACTGAGGATAATGAAAACTTATAGGAGATATAATGTTGGAACAAATGGATAAAGAGTATGTTATGCATACTTACGGAAGAAATTATGTCAATTTTAAACATGGAAAAAATGCAACTTTATATGATGAAAATAATAAAGATTATATAGACTTTACAAGTGGTATAGGTGTAGTAAGTATCGGACACAGCAATGATGTTCTCTCAAACGCGATATGTACACAAGCTAAAAATATTATACACATTTCAAACCTGTTTTTGATAGAGCCACAGGCTAAACTTGCCAAAAAAATGGTAGAACTTTGTGGGTTTGATATGAGAGTTTTTTTTGCAAACAGTGGAGCTGAAGCAAATGAAGGAGCTATAAAAATAGCAAGAAAATATGGAGAAGTTGAGGGTGAGCCTAAAAGATACAAAATCATTACTTTAGAAAATTCTTTTCACGGAAGAACTATAACTGCATTAAAAGCAACCGGACAAGAAAAAATGCATAACTTTTTCGGTCCATTTCCAGATGGCTTTGTGTATGCAAAGGATATGGATGAAGTGCTTGGACTTTGTGATGATAAATGTGTAGCTGTTATGCTGGAGCTTGTTCAAGGCGAGGGAGGAGTTGAACCGCAAGATAAAGAAAAAATACAATATCTATCTAAGCGTTTGAAAGAAAAAGATATTTTGCTTATAGTTGATGAGGTGCAAACAGGTATTTACAGAACCGGTGAATTTTTTGCTTCAAATTTATATGAGATAGAGCCAGATATTATAACTGTTGCAAAAGGGTTAGCTGGTGGAGTTCCAATCGGAGCTGTTATGACTAATCTAAAAGATATTTTTTCTCCAGGAGACCATGGAAGCACATTTGGTGGCAACTACCTTTCAAGTGCTGCAGCAAATGCTGTTTTGAAAATTTTGGAAAATGATAAAACAAGTGGTAAGCTTGATGAGAGAATGCTTTATTTTAGTGATAAATTAAATAAATTTGCAAAAAATCATAAAGAGTTTATAGATAAAGTAGTTGGACTTGGACTTATGAGAGGACTTAGAATAAACAGTAGTGATAACTTGACAAAAATAATCAATAAAAGCTTTCAAGAAGGAGTTTTACTTTTAAAAGCAGGACGAAATACTTTAAGATTTTTACCACCACTTACTATAAGTCAAGAAGAGATTGATTTGGGATTTGAAAGACTTGAGAATGCTTTTAAAAATATTTCTTAGTATTGCCGTTAGCACTGTATTTTTGAATGCAGCTCAATATGATATATTGTCAAAAACAAAAAGAGGTATTATAGAAAACGAAAAAAAGCAAAATAAAAAAAATAGTGATATTCTAAAATTTGACTGGATTAATCCAATAACCGGATCTTACTCTCATACTATTAGCACACAAACTTCACCAAGTCAAACTATTGACAATCTTTCTATATCTTTAAATCAACCTATTTTTAGAAGCGGAGGGATATATTATGCTATAAAGTATGCAAATGCGAATAGAGAATTTCTTAAATTTGCAACTTCTTTGAGTGAAAAATCACTTTTATTTAATGCTTATACAATACTTTTGAATTTAAAAAATCTTAATTTAAGTATAAAAAAACAAAAATTATTGATCAAGAATGCAGTGATAAATATAACTGTAAAAAAAGAACAATACCTCAAAGGTTTAATCGACAGTAGTTTTTTAGATAATGCAATATTCAATAAAAATTCCCTTGATATTGGACTTTTAAATATGCAATCTTCTAAAGTTGATTTGGAAAAACAATTTAAAGTGATAAGCTCACTTAATTATAAAACTATAAAGCTGCCACATTTAAAACTACTAAATTTATCTAAATTTTTGAAATCCAACTTAGTTCTTAAAGACTCAATGGCCAATATAAAACAGACAAATTATCTTAAAAAAATGACTATATCAAAGTATTTACCAACTGTTTCGCTTTTTGCTAACTATAATAGCAGCAGAATCAGTTATATAGGAACTGTTCATGATAGTTACAAGCAATATGGTATAAATATATCTATGCCTTTATTTGATATAAACAGAGGTAAAAATATACAATTACAAAAGTTGAAATACTTAAAATCAAAACTTGAAATGATTGATAAAAAACATCAAGAAAAAGAGTTGTATAAATCAATAGTTGAAAAAATTAAAATATATCATAAAAAGATAGCATTGGCAAAGAAACAAGAACACCTTTATGCTTCGTTGCTTAGTAGCACAAAAGATTTATACAAAGCAGGTGAAAAAACTGTATATGATGTGGATACCATGCAAAATTCATTAAGAAGCACAAAGATTGATAAATATATTTATCAAAATGATATTGATTTATTGTTACTTAGCTTATATGCACATCTTGATGATAAACAAAAATTATGATTTTTATACTCTTGCTGATAGGCAAAGCTTTAGTGAGAGGAATTTTCAAAGATTTTACATCTTGATGATAAACAAAAATTATGATTTTTATACTCTTGCTGATAGGCAAAGCTTTAGTGAGAGGAATTTTCAAAGATTTTACATCTTTGAAAAGGAGAAATAAATATGAAGCTTAGTGAATTTATGGAAAAATGGCTTTACGATAAAGATGGGTATTATGCACAATACAAAGAGATAGGTAAAAAAGGAGATTTTTATACATCAGTCAGTAGTAGTATGTTTTTTGGAGGAAGTATTGCAAAAAAGCTTCTTAAAACTATAAAAGAAGGTTTTTTAACTGAAAATTCAACTGTTTTGGAGATAGGTGCTCATAAAGGATATCTTTTAGCTGATATTGTTCAGTTTATATTTACTCTTGAACCGAAACTTATACAAACTTTAAAATTTGCCATTTTAGAGCCACAACCCAAACTTCAAGAAATTCAAAAAAGATATTTAAGAGAGTCATTTGATGATATGATAAAGTTTGACTTTTTTTCATCCTTTGATGAGATATCTTTAGAGTCTTCTTTTGTGGTTGCAAATGAGATATTTGATGCGTTTGCTTGTGAGGTTGTAAAAGATGATAAAATGCTTTATATAAATGATGATTTAAGTCCTTATTTTGATAAGCTTTCACCATTTATAAAAAATTTATCAAAAAGATATAGTATTAAAAATGGTGAGATAAGTGTTGGATATGAAGAATTTGCAAAAAATTTATCTAAAAGTATAAAGAGATTTGAATTTATTGCATTTGATTATGGAGAAAAAGAAGCAAGAAGTGATTTTTCTCTTAGAGTTTACGATAAACACAAAGTTTATCCTTTTTTTTCACTCACAAAATTTGCAAAAGATGATAAACTTATGCATAATGGAATTGATTTAAAGTCACTGTACAAAAAAAGCGATATAACATACGATGTACACTTTACCCACTTGATAGATGCTTTTAAAAATGCAGATATAAGAAATACAGAATATATGACTCAAATGAAAGCATTGGTGGAGTTTGGACTTATAGAATTGCTTGAACTGTTAAAACAAAATAGCAGTGAAAAAACCTATTTAAATGAACTAAATAAAGTTAAGATGCTTATAGATCCAGCCTTTTTGGGAGAGAGATTTAAGTGTATAATTTTTAGAAAATGATCTCTCCCTTTTAGCCAACTTTCTAAAAATAATTGATTTTTTACTAAAACATTGTGTTAGCTTATCTTGGATATAATGATAAAATTTTTTAAGGATAGTGTAATGATTCGATTTTTAATTATTTTGATTTTGCCTATTATAGCATTTGCATCGCAAGTGCAGTACTTAAGGTGGGATGGAAACTCATATCTTCAATTTTTACAGGAAAATCATTTACCTTTAAAACAATTATATTATAACTTAAGTGGCGATAATCAACGAGCTATAGCTGAAATACAAAAAGGAACCCATTATCAAGTTTTAAAAGACTCTAATGGTACTGTAGAGCAGGTGTTGATACCTGTAAGTGATGAGCTTCAGATACATATAGTTAAAAACAATGTACATTCAACCTTTAAATTGATACCTATCATAAGTACAACAAAACAAGAAGGCTTTGTTCTACATATCAATAATTCACCATATTATGACATTTTAAAAGATACAAATTCCAGAAGTTTAGCTTCAATATTTCTTGATAGTTTTAAAAAATCTATAAACTTTAAAAGAGATATTCACAAAGGCGATAAAGTTGTAATGATTTATGATCAAAAGTATCGTTTCGGTCATGTTTTTTCTATGCCAAAGCTTTTAGCAGCAATGGTACAAACAGGTAAAACTAAACATTATGTATATAATTTTCATGGAAGATATTATGACGGTAGAGGACACCAACTACAAGGATTTATCTTTATAAGACCGGTAAAAGGTGGCTGGATTAGTTCAACTTTCTCACTTAGAAGATGGCAACCTATTTTACATATTTACAGACCACATTTTGGTGTTGATTATGCCGTAGTGATAGGAACCCCTATACATGCGGCAGCATCTGGAAAGATTATTTATGCCGGATGGATAAGAGGATATGGAAATGTTATAAAAATATCAAATGGCGACGGATATGTAACTTTATATGCTCATCAAAAACGCTTTAAAAGAGGCATTAGAGTAGGTAAATATGTAAAACAGGGGCAGACTATAGGCTATGTAGGCGTCACGGGACTTTCTACTGGGCCTCATTTGCATTTTGGAGTTTACAGATATGGCAGAGCTATCAATCCAGAGCTTGTTGTGCAAAAAGCAACAAAAAGGCTTTGGGGAAAAGCAAAAAAATCTTTTATTGCTTATAAAGAAAAAATGGATAAAAATATAGATAGATATATTCTTAAAAATACACCTCCTCCTGTTATAAAACCATTTCAATCAATGTGCAAGTTAAATATCTCAAAACTTAACCCCATGGAATCTTATCATCAACAAATACAACAAAGGATAAAAATGCATTAGTTAGTGATAGAGCAGATGAAATTGTTTGTCACTTTTTATTAATGCAATAGCTATGGCATATTTTTTTTCATGGGTTATTGAGAGCGAAGTTTCGGTGATTGAGTATTTATCAATGATTTGTTTTGGAAGAGTGAAGTAGGGGGCATTTTGTTTTGTTTTATGAATTTGTATATCATGAAAAGAAAGCTCTTTTCCAATTCCAGTTCCAAGAGCTTTTGAGATGGCTTCTTTGCTTGCAAAAAAACCAGCTATTGTATGTATCTTTTTTTTTGAAAGATTTATCTCATTTTGATTTAAAAATCTCTCAAGTGCTTTATCTTTAAATTTTTTATAAAATCCCTCAAATCTTTCAATATCAACTATATCAATTCCAACCATCTACTGAACAACAAATTCTGTAAAATATATATTTTTTATACTTCCATCCGCTAAAACACTGTTTATTCTGTCCACAAGCTCATCTTTTAGTTTCTCTTTTCCTCTGCCTGTGCTAACTTCTTGATATGTTTTAGATGTTAGAGTTCGTATAACTATATCGCGTATCAAAGGCTTTTTCTTATCAAGCTCAGCTGTTAGTTTGGCATCACTGAGTTCTAAATCCATCTTTACTTTTAAAAATCTTGATCCATTTTGACTCAGTAAATTTACTATAAATTGATCAAGCGGATATACAGGTCCTATTTGGGTTAAATCAGAATTCCTGCTTATAACTCTATTTTGAGTATTAGTTTGGGCCTGAGCTTGTGGTGTATTGTTTATTTGTGATTGAGTATTGTCTGAAAGTAAAAAATAAGCAGCTATGCCACCTCCTACTAAAATTAGTACCAAAAGTATAATTATAATAATTAATACTAATTTTGATCCTGATTTTTTTGGTTCTTCGTCAACTTTTTTTTCTTCAGCCATAAAATTCCTTTACTTGATATATACAGTTATATCGGATGTTTTATAAATTATTTTAGTTTATTAAATTAGTCAATAGAGCATTTATCTATATTTAACTCTTTAATTATTGATTCAAAAAAAGCTCCCGATTCTTTATCGTAGTCATCATGAAATTCTAAGATAAAAACACCTTCATCATTATTATCATCATCATGCTCAATCATAATATCTGGAGAAACTTCAAAATGCTTAATCGCTTTTGTTACAACACTATTTATTTCTTTGCTCTGCTCTTCATTAAAATACTTAATTTCAAGCATAGCATATCTTTCTTCCATCTCATGATAAGCTCTCATACAAGCTTTTTTCTTACCCATTTTTAACCTTTGTTATTAATTGACCTTATTGCAAAATAAATCATAAAAAAATTATATCAAAATAATTTAAAATAAGCTATAAAGTTATCTTTAATTATATGGTTAAAGTATATTTGCATAAGATTTACATCCAGTCAATCAGTTTTGAAACTTCATTTACTTCATAGCATTTTAGTTCGCTGATATTGCTTGTAGGCTTTTTAGGTACTACTGCTTTTTTAAAATTTTGCATTTTTGCTTCTTTGAGTCTTAAGTCAAGATTGAAAATATCTCTAATATTACCTATAAGAGTAATTTCTCCTAAAAAGATTGTGTCTTTGCTAAGTGGTCTATTGTTAAAACTGCTAAGTATTGCAGCCACCACAGCAAGATCACATGCGGTCTCATTTATTTTAATGCCTCCTGAAATATTTATAAAAACATCATAATGATTAAACGGAAGTTCTATCTTTTTTTCTAGTAATGCTAAAAGCATGTTAAGTCTATTCAATTCAAAGCCGGTTGCACTTCTTTTTGGGTTGGGAAAGTTGCTTTCGCTTACTAAAGCCTGAATTTCAAGTATAATAGGTCTTGTTCCCTCCATCGCAACTGTTATAGCTGAGCCAGGTGATGAATTTTCTCTTGTAAAAAATTTTTTAGAGATATTGCTTGCACTTATTAAACCTTTTTGGCTCATTTCAAATATTCCAATTTCACTAGTTGATCCAAATCTGTTTTTAAAACCTCTTAAAAGTCTTAATTCTTTTGATGCGTCTCCTTCAAAATACAAAACAGTATCAACCATATGTTCTAATATCCTAGGACCAGCTATTGTGCCATCTTTTGTGATATGTCCTATGATAAAAATGGCGATATTTTTCTCTTTTGCATATCTCATAAGTTCAAAAGTAATTTCTCTTACTTGAGATACACTTCCAGGTGCTGCGGTCAATTTTTCAGAATATATTGTCTGTATCGAATCTACTATGATAACAGCATAATCACTATTATGGCATTCAGCCAAGATATTTTCCATTTTTATTTCTGTTAGCAAAAATATATCTGAGTGGTTGACTTCCAATCTGTTTGCTCTTAGCTTTAATTGTGATTTTGATTCTTCTCCACTTATGTAAAGTACTTTTTTTCCTGAGTTTGCCAAATTTCCAGCTATCTTTAATAGAAGTGTAGATTTGCCTACTCCGGGGCTTCCGCCAATAAGCACCAAACTTCCAGGGACTATACCGCCGCCAAGCACTAAATCTAACTCTTTTGAATGAGATGAATATCTCTGTATTACATCTTCTTTAATTTTTGCTAATGATTGAGCTTTTTCATAGTTTGCCGTAGCACTACCCATCTGTTTCAAAACTTCTATTTGTGTTTTATTAAGCTCAATTATTTGTTCCCAAGTACCACAATTTGGACATTTACCCATCCATTTTGATGTTTGATATCCACAAGCTTGACATTCAAAAAGTTGTTTTGATTTAGCCATCTGTTTCGCTTAAGTAAAATGAATCAAGCAAGCTGTCTATATATTCTTCGGCATCAAATTTTACCAAATCATCCTCTTTCTCTCCTACTCCAATATAAAGTATTGGAAGTTTTAATTCATTTGCAATACTAAAGAGTGCTCCTCCTTTTGCTGTACCGTCTAATTTTGTTATTATAATGGCATCTATACCTACTATCTCTTTAAAAGCTTTTGCTTGAGAAATTGCAGAGTTTCCTTGTGTACCGTCTAAGATCAAAATCTTTCTGTGAGGAGTTCCACTTTTTGCTTTATCGCAAATTCTAACTATTTTTTTTATCTCATTTGAGAGATTTGTTTGGTTATGAAGTCTTCCGGCGGTATCTACTAAAACATTATCAAAATTTTTTGCAATAGCTGATTTAATGGTATCAAAGGCTACAGCTGAAGGGTCATGACCTTGTTTTGTTGCAACTATTGGAATGTCAAGTTTTATAGCCCATCTTCTAAGTTGTTCAACTGCGGCAGCCCTAAAGGTATCGGCTGCTCCTAAAATAACTTTTTTATTTTCATTTTTGTATAATTTTGCCAATTTGGCGATAGTTGTTGTCTTTCCAGCTCCGTTTACTCCAAGTATTAACTCAACAAAAGGTTTTTGCTCTATATTTTTTATATTTGTATTTTCAATAAAAAAAGATAACAAGACTCTTTTTAAATCACTTCGTTCGATGAGATTTGAAGGTGGCAGATAGTATAAAACTTTTTCTACTACCTCGTATGTTACATCAGCTTCAAGTAAAATATCTTCTATTTCATCTTTTGGAATTTTCTCTTTTTTTTCTGGTGCAATATTTTTGATAGCATCAATAGTTTTGCCTAAAGATTTTTTTATAAAGCTAAACACTATTTTATAACCTTTTTTAAATCAGAATTTATCATTTCTTCGGGAATAGCCCCAAGATAGTGAGTGACAATATCCCCTTTTTTATTGTACAAAATCATAAATGGAATATTTTGAACTTCTCCCATCATTGATGAAAGTTTATAATTGTTTGGGCCGTTTGTTATGATGTAATTTATGGAGTTATATTTTATGAAGCTTTTGATTTCACTGTCTGGTTTATTATTTTCTAATAAAATAGATATGATTTGTAATTTATTTTTATATTTTTTTTGTAAATTCACAAGATGCGGTATTTCGGCTTTACAGGGAGGACACCAAGTAGCAAAAAAATCCAATAAAATTACTTTATTTTTTACTCCTTTTATTTTTAAATTATTACCATTTTTTATAAGTGTCAATTCATTACCATCAACTGTATGAAGCGTTATTTGATTTGCATTATTAAGTTTAGTTTGTTTGACTACGGTTGAGTTTTTTGCTTTTTTTGTGTTATTAGTATTATTTTTATGGTTTTCACAGCCGCTAAAAACTAAAATACTCATCAATATAATAATAAATGAAATTTGTTTCATTGGTAACCTTATGTGTAAAATATTTCGATATTATACCAATATAAAATAAAAAATGACCAAAGGATATGAATTATGTTTGTAAAAAAGAAAGTTTTTAGACAAGAATGCAAAAAGAAACTTGAAAAAAGTGCTAAAATTGCAAAAATATACAAAGATAAGAAAGTTCAAAATAAGCTTTATGAGATTATAAAAAGTATAAAAGTTCAAAATATCTTATTGTATATACCTATGGGTTTTGAAGTAAATATAAATGATTTTATAAAAAAAATGCGTAAATTATGTAACATATTTGTGCCATTTATGGAAGGTGTCAGTTTTAAAATTGTAAAATACAGACTGCCATTGAAAAAGAAAAGATTTTCTATAAAAGAGCCAAATAATTCTTTTTTTAAAAATAAAAGAATTGATATAGCTATAGTTCCTGTTTTAGGAGTTGGTGCGAACTATAAAAGAGTTGGTTTTGGCAAAGGCATGTATGATAGATTTTTTGCGAATCTTGAGTATAAGCCGATAATAATTTTTGTTCAGATTGAAAAATGTTTTAATAAAAAAGTTATCACAAGCACATACGACATACAATCTGATTTTTATGTAACTCCTGAAAAAATTTATATTACAAGGGGAAAGCAGTATGTTAATAGAGATTTCTATAGCCGCCGCAAGTGTACTCATAGGAGGAGTAGTAGGCGCATTAATACAAAAGCAGTTAGAAACTTCAAAATTTGAGGTTTATGAAGCAGGAGCAAAAGCAAAAGCAAAAGCGATTGAACATGAAGCAGAAATCATACTTAGAAATGCAACTTTGCAAGCAAAAGATTTGGAGTTGGAAGCGAAAAATAAATTTGAAGAGCAAAACATAAACTTAAAAAAAGAGTATGAGCTTAAAATGGTTCAACTTGAGAAAAAAGATGAAACTCTAAATGAATTATTTAAAGATGAATTGAAAAATATAACTAAAGAAAAAGATGAAATCAAAAATATCAAAAAAGAGGTAGAGCAAAAAGTATTAGAAGTTAAAGATCTCAAACAAGAGTATAAAGCAAAAATTGCGGAAGCATTATCGGTTCTTGAGCAATCAGCCGGTCTAACTGAAAAAGAAGCAAAAAATATTGTACTTAAAAAAGTTGAGGAGAAATCTCGTGATGAAATAGCTCATATAGTTAGAAAATATGAAGAGCAGGCTAAGCAAGAAGGAAAGAAAAAAGCCAATTTTATTTTAGCTCAAGCTACTACGAGATTTGCCGGTGATTTTGCTGCAGAAAGGCTTATCAATGTGGTCAATCTTCCAAATGATGACTTAAAAGGAAGGATTATTGGTAAAGAGGGAAGAAATATAAAAACTCTTGAAATGCTTTTAGGAGTCGATGTTATCATAGATGATACACCTCAAGCCATCATATTAAGTAGTTTCAATCTTTACAGAAGAGCAATAGCTACTAAAGTTATAGAATTATTGGTTGAAGACGGTAGGATTCAGCCAGCAAGAATAGAAGATATTTACAAAAAAGTTAAAGCTGAATTTGAACAAAATTTATTGGAAGAGGGGCAAGATATTGTTATAGATATGGGACTCAATAAAATACATCCGGAAATAGTGAAACTTATAGGGAGATTAAAATTTCGTGCAAGTTATGGACAAAATGCACTTGGACATTCTCTTGAAGTTGCACATTTAGCCGGTATTATCGCAGCAGAACTTGGAGGAGATGAAAAACTTGCTAAAAGAGCAGGGCTGCTCCATGATATCGGTAAAGCATTAACTCACGATTTTGCGGGCAGCCATGTGGATTTAGGCGGGGATTTGTGCAAAAGATATAAAGAGCATTCTGTTGTGATAAATGCCATATATGCCCACCACGGACATGAAGAACCAAAAAGTATAGAAGCAGCAGCGGTTTGCGCAGCAGATACTTTAAGTGCGGCAAGACCTGGAGCTCGAAGAGAAGTGCTTGAGAGCTTCTTAAAAAGAGTTCAAGAGATAGAAGAGATAGCAACTTCTAAAAACGGTATAAAACAAGCCTATGCTATAAATGCCGGAAGAGAAGTGAGAGTTATTGCCAATGCAAAACTTGTAAATGACGATGAAGCTGTCTTGATATCTAAAGAGATAGCAAAAGAGATAGAAGAAAAAGTACAATATCCTGGTGAAATAAAAGTAAATGTTATAAGAGAGTTAAGAGCTGTTGGGTATGCAAGGTAAATTAAAACTATTTACCTATTACCTTACCTATTTGTTTGATTTGTTTATCGCTTAGTCTAGAAGCAAATCCTTTCATTATAGAATTTGATTTTGATTTTTTAAAGCTTTCTAATGCTTTTATAATCTCTTTTTTGCTCATATTTCTTACTATCTTAGACCTGCCCAATGCTCTTTTTTCAAAATTTTTTCCATGGCAATTCTTGCAAACGGAAATGATTGAGGAAAAAGAGGGTGCACAAAGCACAACTAAAGTAAAAGAAATTTTAGATATTGACTCTATGAAAAAGACTCTACTAACAGCCACCTGATGGCTCCATTCCAACAAGATAATCACTAATACTTAAAATTTTTCCTTTTTTTGTGATAATGACTTTATCTTTTCCGGTATCTGTTTTTACAATGACTTGGTACTTTTTTGATTTAATTTTCTTTATAGACAAAATTTTTATTTTCGCTTGGCCATACTGTTTTATAATACTTGATTTTATAACAGGAGGTACTTGAATATTATCTTTTGCCAACAAAGCACTTGAGCTAATCAGTAAAGTAGTTAAAATAAAAATATTTATAAATCTTTTAAACACAATAAACTCCTCAAAATTTTATCAACACCCGTTTCCAACATTATCGCTAAAGGAAAGATCGTTAACAATGCTGTAGATTTTTCCTTTTTTATCTATTGTTACCTTATCATGCTCTTGGTTAAATTTTATTTTTACAAGATATTTTCCGGTTTTTAATTTTTTAATTGAAATAAAAGAGATTTTTTTATTTTTATACTGTTTCATAATACTTGATTTTATGATTTTAGGGATAGATAACTCTTTAGCAAAGACAGAATTTAAACTCATCAAAAAAAGTATTATAAAAATCTTTTTCATAAAATCTTTTAACATAGTAAATCTTTCTATTATAGTGTGCCTACTAAAAGAAAAGAAGGATAACTTTTAGCAGGCACTGAAAAATCTAAGCTTTAACTAACCCTACAAATGAATCATAGAAAACTGCTGAACCGCCTACTAAATCCTCAAGTGTAGAATTTTTTAAAGCCGTATCAACTTTCATTGACGCATTCGGACATAGTCCGCTTTCTCTTGCTTTCTCACCTTTTATGACTTTACCATCGATCATAACATCTCTAGCGCCATAAGCCCAGTGGCCAAAACTCCAGGAAACATTTATAACTCCAGGTCTTAGTCCCTCAACAACTTCAACTTTTCCTATCATAGGTTTAGTTTTACCATTTCCCAAATCCCAATTTCCGCTTGGATTATCAGCAGAAACAATTTTTGCTTTATCTCCATTTTTAAAGCCCATACTAAGTGCTGTTTGGCTATTTAGCACAATAGTATTTTCAGGCATTACAGCTTGTAACCAATAATCAACAGCTTGAGTTCTTGATTGACCACCTGTTATTGGTTTATAAGTTATAAGACGAAGTGGATAAGCAGAACTTCCAGTAACCGGTTTTCCACCATAATCAACCGCAGGATGATACTTACTTATTCCACTAAATTTCTTACCTGTAAAAGAGTGTCTAGTAGTTCCAACCGGCTCACTATAGAAGTTAAACTGTTTTCCAAATTTATGTAAAATATAAACACTATTTTCTACATTTTTAGTATAATTTGAATAATCTTCACCTCTAACACCACGATTTAGCAAATAGACTACCTTTTTAAACCAATTCTTACCATTTGCATCTATACAGGCTTTTTCCCATTTTGCTATATCAAATGTAGCTGGAGTCATATGTCTTCTTGCTTTTTTAAATATAGCCATCTCTTTATCATCAGCTTCAGGCAAATCATCACCTTTGTGATCTCCTGCAGCCATATTTGCAGCCATTTTGAGAAACCAATCTTCCACTCTTTTAAGTGGTTTTCCACCTTCAAAAACATTATCCCCATATCCTGGAAGCTTTAACTTTTCAGCAAATGCCAATAACATTGATTCATATCCTGCATGCTGTTTCTCACCAAATATTTGAACAGTCTCAGTTAAAGGCTCAATTGTAGGTTGTCTCATTTTTGACATTTTTGTAACTGCCACTACTGTAGTGTGTGGTGTCCCCCATCTTTCCCAGATTGCATAATCAGGAAAAATATAATCAGCATACATGCTGCTTTCACCAATGGTTACATCATTTGCAACATAAAGAGGAGTCTTATTTAAATCAAGTATTGTCTCCATTGACATATGTGCTGCCGGATTTGATAATAAAGGAGTACCCATAACAGTCATTAAAATCTTGATTCCGTATGGATAGGCATCATCAAGAGAAGGGATTGCCTCTTGATAAACATTTCCTGTGTGAGGAAACCAAGGTCTTTTAGCAGGATAGCCATTTTTTTGAAAATCTGTACTATTTTCATAGTATGAGCCTTCTCTGGTTATTTTATGACCAAATGATTTGGTTTTTCCGGGAAATGCATCTTTTTTAAGATTAAATGGACCACCTTTGCTTCCATCTTCGTGATAGTGACCGCCACCAGACATTAACCCACCATTATAATCAATGTTTCCAACTAACATATTTAAATATATTACAGCCATACCGTTATAATATCCGTTTGTATGCTGGACAACACCTCTGTACATCTCAGCACCGACTTGTCTTCCATATTTTTCATATTTAGTGTATTCTCTAACTAATTCAATAATCTCTTTATCGCTTACTCCTGCTTCCTTTGCCCACTCTTGTATGGATTTACTCATAGCATACTCTTTAACCATCTGTAGTTCAGATTTAACTTTTATGCCATTTAACTCACCTGAGAAAAAGAGGTCTCCAACAACAGGATTTAGTTTATCATTAGTATTGAATGCTATAGGTTTGCCATTTTTAGTAGTTACAAACTCATCACTGCTTCCCATTCCAAGATCGCTTGCTCTTAGTTTTTTACCTGGACCATCTTTATCAAATTTTATCAAGTGTGTTGCACTTGTCCAGCTAAGTTCTTTATTTTTATGAGCAGCTGCCACATTTGAATTTTCCAAGAAAGATTTTCTTATCTTATTGTTTTCAAACATCCATCTTATCATGCCATAGATAAGAGCAGCGTCGCCACCTGGACGAACCGGAACCCATTTCCAGGCTTTAGCAGCTGTTTTGGAAAATCTTGGATCTACGACAGCTATCTTGTATCCATCTTTTATAATGGCATTTGTCATAAGATTTGCCATTACAGGAGGTCCAAAATTTGCCTCAACTGCACCTGTTCCAAAATATATTACAAATCTTGAATTTCTAAAATCAGGTTTTAACTGTTCACTAGCAGGTTTCCATTTTCCGCCACCAAGATACTGGCTTGTAACTTGCTTGTATGCTATATGGTGAGACTGTTCGCAAACTGTTGTGTGTTCCATAAAATTTATACTACCATAAGCAGCTTGTTGCCATCTTTTTGCGAACTCTTTTCTTCCGTGCTCCATTCTTCCAGCAAGCATCAAGCACTGGTTATTTTTTGGACCATGATCTGGTTGGTCTGGATTTATCAAATAATGTAAATTGTCTTTATGTTTTGCTTTGAAAGCGCTAAGACTCATTTTGCCTTTTCCTACATTCATGGCATCTCCTGCCATCTCTTTTGCTATTTTAGGATCTTTTAAAGCTCTTACTTGTCTAAGTCCTTCTACAACTCTGTTTTCCTCACCTGGGACATTGGCAAAAAGTTTACCACCTTCGACTACTTCTGTGACAGCTTGATCAAATGGTATAACTTTCCATTTATTTTCACCTCTTTTACCGTCTCTTTTTAAAACTTTTACTACTCTGTAGGGATCATACATGGTTTGGATTCCAGCTTGTCCTTTAGGACAGATTCCGGCATCTATCTTGGCTCCGACTTGAACATCAGTTGATGTTGGAATCGGGGAATTTAAGTTTTGAATTGAGTAAGGATTGCCATCAATCTTAACTGCAACTCCATCTTCAATCTTAACTTTGATAGGACAATCTGTATGACACTGAAGACAAACAGAATAAATAACATTTTCGGCATCATTTAAAGGATAGTCTATATGACTTCTTCCAAAACCAGAAGTTTTTACCGTTTCAATGGCATTCAAACATGCAACAGACCCACCCAGTAAAGCAGAAGTCTTTAAAAAAGCTCTTCTGTTCATTGTTTTATTTTCTATATTTTTACTTTTCATTTTTCCTCTCCTGCTGTTTGATATATTGGTAAAATTGCTTTACCTATCATAAATACTAACATGACAACAGCTACGATAAATGACACTACTTGCCATTCCATAATTGATGGTAGATAACTAAATGTTAGTCTGCTGTTTACCCAAGCACCAGCGATACCTTTTATTTCCGGATCAAGCATACCAGGAATTACAATATTTAATCTTACTGCTAAGAAACTACCTGCTATGAGTAGTCCAGCAAGTGCAATAGCACCTGGTGATTTTGATTTGAATATTAGTAAAATTCCTGGAATTACTACACCGATTAATAAATGAACTATCCAAAATGTATACCAATAATGTCCAAATAAAATTTGTGACCAAATGTGTCCTTCTCCAAATTGAGAATAGAAAGTACCCATATATACTTCTGATAATTCTAAAATTTCATCTAAAATCAAAAGTGCTAAAGTTGTTTTTCCCAAAAATATCATCATTTTTGTAAAATCATCTTTTGAAAGTTTCGGCCTCCAAATATATGCAACTGTACAAAAAAGTGCACCGCCACTTAAGAATGCTCCAGCTAAAAATACAACCGGCAACATTGGTCCATGCCAATAAGGTTTTGATATCAGATTTGAGAAGACACCACCGACACCTCCGTGAAATGCAAATGCCAAAGGAATACTCCAAATACCAAATGCTATAAGAATATTTTTAATAGTTTTTCGTTTTTCTCCTGTAACTTGTTCGTGTCTAATGGCAAAATATAATTCTATACAAAGAGTTACAAAGTATGCACTGTATAAAACAGCCATCCAACCCATCATTGAGTGGAGATTTGGATCAAGTATAAGACTAAAAGCTCTTAATGGATGTCCGAGATCAACTCCAACTGAGATCATAGCACCGACTAAAGTTGCAATGGCTACTAATAAAGCCATTTTTCCAACGGTTTTAACAGCTTTTATATGGAAAACATAAGTCATAACAGATATCATTAATGCTCCTGCAGATAAACCTATAAGCCAAATATAAGATGCAATCCAAAGACCCCAAGGAAAGTATGAGCCATAGTTTGTATGAATATGACCATTTACCAATCTATCTATAAAACCTGGAATTCCCCATGCTCCAAAACCGATAATTAAAATCCAAGTGATTATATTTCCTATTTTATTTCTTGTCATTTCATCCTCCTACTTAATATAATACACACTTGGGTGTGTACCTTCTTCTTCTTTGAGTCTAAAAGCATTAGGTAGAGCGATTAATTCTGCCACTAAACTTTCAGGATCACTGCCATCTCCAAAATATGTAGCTCTTCCTATGCAAGTTACAACACATTCAGGAAGCATTCCTTTATCAATTCTTGGGATACAAAAGTGACATTTTCTGGCATTACCTATAGGAGATTTATCTTTTTCTCTTTTCCAGTCTTTTGCATACTCAAATGAAGCTTCGTTTTCATATTTAATAGCTTTGGCTTTACCCAATAATGACTCTGGTGCATCAGCAGCATCATCAATATATTCCAAACCAAAGTCAAATGTTCTCGCATTATAAGGACATGCGTTTATACAATATCTACAACCGATACATTGATCATAATCAATTACCACGATGCCATCTGGTCTTTTCCATGTAGCAACAGCTGGGCAAACAGGAACACAAGGAGGTTCATCACACTGCATACAAGGTCGAGGCAAAGTTACATGTCCTACATTTGGATATGTTCCCACTTCTCCTTGTATTACGGGTCTGTATATGACTCCTGGTGGCAGTTTGTTTTCAGCCGCACAAGAGACAGAACATGCATCACAGCCGACACATTTTCTCAAATCTATAACCATATTCCATTTTCTTTGTTCAATTGGTTTTTTGAGTGCTCTTTGCATATCTCTCATCATTCTGAGAATTGCATCTTCACCAGGTTGTTGTGGCGGTAATTTAAACGGTTCAAATGGTAAAGCAACATTTAGATTACTTCCATCTTCTTTTGCTTTGGCTGAAGTAGGAGCTAAAGCACTAATAACTCCCGTTGCAACCAATCCACCAAATACGCCTTTGCTAAACTTTTCCAGAAATTCTCTTCTGGAACTATCTGTTTCTAAAGTCAACTCTTCGCTAACTTTTGAAAGCTCTTCTTTGCTCATGGCAACTCCTTTAAAGCAGATTTCAAAATAACAGTATATAATTGAAGTTCAATTATAACTGACCTATATGGCGCAATAACTGTTCCATATTTTATAGAATGCCTGTATTTAGGCTTTTTAAATTTTTTTAAAGGATTTTAAAATGAATTTTGGACAAAAATTTTCCACAGGTGGTAAAATTTTTACCACTTTGATTATACTTTTTATGCTTTTTTCATCGGTTTACGCAAAAAAAATTACATTTGCTTTTACAGGTACCACTTTGAAAGAAGATTTAAAAACTTATCTTTTGTGGCAAAGATATTTGGAAAAAAATTCTCATTTTGATATAGGGATAAAATTTGCTAGAACTTATGCAGAAGTTATATCAAGTATAAAAGATGAAAAAACCGATATTGCTTATGTATGCAGTTCAACTTATATGATTCTAAGAGATAAAAAAAATGCAAGATTATTAGCAATTCCTATAATAAATGGTAAAGATAAGTACTACTCTTATGTTATTGCTCTAAAAAAAAGTAAATATAAAAGCTTGCTTGATTTTAAAGGAAAAATATATGCTTTTACTGATCCAGGATCTAATTCAGGAGCTATAGCCCCAACTTATTTTTTATTAAAAAAAGGATACAAGGTAAATACTTTTTTTAGAAACTTAGTTTATACTTATGACCATGGCGAATCTATAAAAGCAGTAATAGACGGTTTTGTAGATGGGGCAAGTGTGGATAGTTTGGTTTATACACAGTATATAAAAAAACATCCAAGTGCTACAAAAAAGTTAAGAATTGTTCAAAAGTTGGGATCTTTTACCATTTCTCCTATAGTAATAAGATATAACATCAACAAAAAAGAGTTTAAAAAACTTCAAGATTTGTTTTTGAATATGAATAAAACAAAAATAGGAAAAGAGATACTAAATCATTTAAATATTGAGAGGTTTGTAAAACCTTCCAATCAGGAATATACTAAAATTTATCAAATGCAAAAATATATAAAAGAGCATAAGTGAAGTATTCATTCTCGCCGATAGGTATAGCTTTAGTTCAAGGAATTTTCAAAGATTTTACATCTTTGAAAAGGAGACATTAGTATGATTTCATTCATTCTCGCCGATAGGCGTAGC
>Ga0256829_1000287_pt1 | contig 56892 bp, 58 predicted proteins | sample 131447metaG_FD_185979 | JGI IMG/M metagenome (GOLD analysis project Ga0256829, IMG submission 185979) | Hydrothermal vent microbial communities from Lau Basin, Pacific Ocean - 131-447 | ecosystem: Environmental > Aquatic > Marine > Hydrothermal vents | place: Pacific Ocean: Lau Basin | collected...
TTTGCTTGAGTGAAGTTAAAAAGCGCCGATTATCTGCGCTTTTTTCGACGATTGTTGTTTCGGGTAGCTTTTTGTTCACTTTCGTAACTCTCAAGCATCTCATCGACCTTCTTCTGATCAAATCCGATTTGGCTGCCCACGGACTGTGATTCATGCTCTATAAAGTCTGATATCAGCTTTTCAAGCAGCAGTTCACGATCCATCTCAGCAAGCGTCTCAATAAGATCCTGTGCCTGTGTATGAACAGGGATCGCTCTGATCTGGTCGGCAAGGTACTCGAGCGCATCGGCATCGAGCTCAGAGCCGCCTTCAATCGTAGCCAGACGCATCTCGGCACCTACTTCTTTTTGGATACGCTGCAATTCTCTGAACTCTTCTGTCGTAACAAGGGTAATTGCCTGTCCGCTCTTGCCTGCACGTCCAGTACGTCCGATACGGTGTACGTAACTTTGCGGATCGAATGGAATATGGTAGTTGAATACATGGGTAACATCCTTCACGTCGAGTCCGCGTGCCGCTACATCCGTTGCGACCATAATTTTTGTTTCTCCTCTTCGGTAGGCCTTGATCACCACTTCACGATCCTGCTGCTCCAGGTCACCGTGAAGCCCCGCAGCATTGAAGCCCAGTGCCTGAAGATGTTCTGTAAGTCTGTCCACTTCCCGTTTCATGCGGCAGAAGATGATGCACTTATTGATCTCTTCGGTTTCCAGCAATTTGACGATCGCTTCATCACGCTGTGATTCATTGATGACATAGTAGCGCTGCTCAATGACATTATTGGTCGTCTCCTCTTCTCCAATAACCGAAATGAACTCGGGATTATAGAGAATATGTTCGGCAAGGTCTTTGATGGGTTCGGGCATTGTGGCAGAAAAAAGCAGTGTCTGGCGTGTTTGGGGAATGTACTCGAAAATCTCTTTGATCTCGTCAAGAAAGCCCATATCGAGCATTTCATCTGCTTCATCGAGTACGACAATCTCAGGGTTGAAGCTGTCGATCTTCCCTTTTTTGTAAAGGTCTTTAAGCCGTCCCGGAGTTGCCACAACAATCTGCACTCCTTTGTGAATAAGCGCGATCTGGCGACCATACCCCACACCGCCGTAGACAGTCAGCGTACGAATACCGGCAAAACGTCCAAGATGATAAAGCTCGTCACTCACCTGTGTAGCCAGTTCACGTGTAGGGGTTATGACCAATGCACGCTCGATCTCACCTTTGGCGATCTTGTCCATCATTGGCAGTCCGAATGCTGCAGTCTTGCCTGTTCCTGTGTGCGCCTGGGCAACCAGGTCTTTCCCTTCCATTATCAAAGGTATCGCCATCTCCTGAATCGGACTTGGCTCTTTGAAGCCTGCAATCTTCACCCCTTTGGCGAGATCACGGTGAAAATTGAATTCACTGAATTTCATTGTCTTCCTTTAGGCAGCATTGGCTGCCCTGCAAAATTTCGTTCAAAGGTTGTTTTGAACTTATCCAAATCTCCCACGGGAAATTTGGTAAATCCACACTACAAAATAGCCAGCAGCAAAATCCCGAATATGATACGGTAAATACCGAATGCCACAAAGGTAAAGCGCTGTAAAAAAGCCAGAAAGAGCTTTATCGTCGCATAGGCTACGACAAAAGCAACAATAAAACCTATGAGAAACGCACCCCAGTTGGCATGTGCAAATTCATGATAGTGTTTCAGAAGATCATAGCCGCTGACAGCTGCCATGACAGGAATGGCGAGTAAAAAACTGAACTCGGCAGAAGCCTTTCTGTCCAGCCCGACCAGCAGCCCGCCGATAATCGTTGCACCTGCCCTGCTGGTGCCGGGTATCAGGGAAAAGATTTGTGCGATACCGATCCAGAGTGCCTGCGACCAGCTTGTCTTTTCGACATCGCTGATATGGGTCGGCTTTTCACGGTAGAAGTACTCCACCACCAAAAAGATGATACCGCCTATGATAAACATCCAGGCGACAACTTCGACATTGAAGAGTGATTTGATAGTGTCTTTGAAAATGAAGCCGACAATAGCGAGGGGAAGAAAGGCAACCAACAATTTCATCCACAGATCGATCTTTTTAAAGGTGATCTTCTCACGGTAGATCAGAATGACGGCCAGAATTGCGGCAAACTGTATGATGACCTCATACGCTTTGGTCAGATCATTCTCCGCCACACCCAGAAATTTTGATGCAACGATCATATGCCCTGTTGAAGAGATGGGCAGAAATTCCGTAAACCCTTCGATGACCCCTATAATCACCGCCTGAAATATATCCATAAACCAATTCCTTTAGTGTCAAGCGTATGCAGAATATCTGCCTCTCTTGACTCTTTTACAGCATTGCGCTGAAGTAGCTCTCATCCTTTTCCAGCAGCTGGCCAGGCGTGCCGCTGTCAACAACTTTTCCCTCTTCAAGCACATAAATGTACTCTGCGCTCTTGATTGTACTGAGCCGGTGAGCGATAGTAATGACTGTCCGTTCCGCCAGAAAATCATGCAGCGCTTCAAAGAGCTTCGCTTCGGTATGCACGTCGAGTGCAGAAGTTGACTCATCAAAAATGACTGCCTTGGGATTAGAGAGCACCATACGCGCAATGGCTACCCGCTGACGCTGACCGCCGCTGAGCTTGATACCGTCTTTTCCGACAAGCGTATCGAGCCCATTTTCCAATCTGCCGATGACATCGCCAAGCTGTGCAATGCGTATCGCATTTTCAATCGCTTCGTCGCTGTAGGCGTTGCCAAGGGTAAGATTAAAACGCATTGTATCATTAAAGAGTTTAGGATGTTGTAAGATAAGATAGATATTTTCACGTATCGTTGAGAGTGCAACCTCTTTGTTTGATACACCATTATAAAAAATCTCTCCTTGCTCAAACGGGTAGAATCCGACCAGAATATTGGAAAGTGTTGTCTTCCCGCTTCCGCTTGCACCGACAATAGCGACTTTGCTGCCAGCGTTTATATCCATATTAATATTTTCTAATATATATTCACGATTATCTTCCTTTGCTCTCTCATCTTCACTTCCTTTAGCATAACGGAAGTACAGATGACGTACCTCTATTGAAACGGCAGAATGCCCTTTAAAGGGGTCTTTTCGCACCGGCGGCAGCGGCTCCTGCTCCATTTCGAAGATTGTATTGATCCGTTTGCACGCAGCTTTGGCAGTCGCCAGCACATACTGGAAGTTGATCACATCCTGCGTAGGCGTCACCATAACCCAAAGATAGGAGAAGATCGCCAGCATCAGTCCTACCGAAAGATCCGAGTAGGCAACAGCAAGGATGCTCACTGCACGGAATACTTCGTAGCCCGAAAGAAATATCAGATAGGAGAGTTTCATGGCTGCATCACTTTTATATCCGTAATTGACCGAATGTTCTTTCAGCTCTTTTGCCTTTTTTTCACTCTCTTTAAAAAAATACGTCTCTTTATTTGCCGCTTTAATCTGATGAAAAAGTTCAAGCGTTTCACTCAGACTGGACTGAAAGAGTTCTATTGCCCTGTTCTCTTCACGCTTGAGTTTGCCGATGTTACGGGAAAGTTTGACAGTAAAAAGAACAACAATAGGGTTGGTCAGCAAAATAAAAAGTGCCAGCTGCCAGTGTATCCAAAGCAGTACCACTGAAGAGAAGAGCAGGATCAATGAAGAGACGATGAGTTTGGAGATCGTCGTGGAGACAAATCCGTCAATGGTCTCAACATCTGTAACGAGTTTTGAAGTAACCGCTCCAACCCGCATTGTTTCATACTCTTTAAGCGACACTTTCTTAAGATGGTCAAGCAGGGAAACCCGCATCTGATAGGTAATATTTTTTGATATGGAAACAAATATCTTCGTCTGAAGTATCGACAGCAGCGTACTGAGCAGCCTCAGCAGCAGGATGAACACCAAAATGCCGATGACGTAGCCTTTGGTATCACTCTTCCAGAGATGTTCCGATATCCAGCTGATAAAATGATGATCTTTCCCAAGCAGAAGTTCATCAACAATTATGGGGATAAAAAGTGGAATCACCACTACAAGGAGGGTAGCAACAATCGCCACCATATTTCCTAATATTAATTCTCTCCTGTATGCTGTGAGTCTATTTACAATTCCCTTGATGGTGCATTTAGACAAGTGTCAGTATCTCTCTAAGGTCTTTGGTATCGACACAGTGGGTTGCCGCCTCTTTAAGAACAGGCTTGGCACAAAACGCTACCCGGGTATCGGCATAGGCGAACATGCTCAGGTCATTGGCACCGTCACCGACTACCAGTGTATTTTCCCTGCCGACTCCCAGCAGCTTCTGCATACGGACGATCATATCGCCCTTGGCATCGGAATACATCATCTCTCCCCCTACCCGACCGGTAAGGATCCCCTCTTCATCGTGGAGGAAGTTGGAGAAGTCAGCATCGATACCAAGTCTCTCACACGCAGGCTTCGTAGCGTTTCTGAAACCTCCGGAGAAGCAGATGACCGTGTAGCCTTTAGCTTTGAGTCCTGCTACAGTTTCAGAAGCTCCCGGCATCATGGGCAGATTGGCACAGATGGCATCGACCTTGGCTTTCTCCAGCCCCTCAAGCAGTGCCACACGTGCCACAAGCGACTTGAAAAAGTCCAGCTCTCCAGCCATCGCACGCTCTGTAATGGCAGCTACCTGCGCCTCCAGCCCCAACGGTTTTGCCAGAAAATCGATGGTTTCACCATCCATCAGTGTCGAATCGAAATCAAATACGGCCAGCTTCGCCATCATATACCTCTTTGTATAGTTAATTTTGGTAGAATTATAGCCAATTACTAACCAATTTTAAGACAAAGAGTACGATTATATGTTTGAAACATTTTGCGATTTTCTCTGTAACCAGACCAAACAGTTCATTACCGTAGAGGTCAATCCTCCGCACGGTGCATCACTTGACGGTATTCTTGCCGACATCAAAAAGCACAATCTTCATGAGAAGGTCAGCGGTTTTTCCTGTACCGACAACCCGCTTGCAAAACTCAAGATGAGCGGTGTACTCTCCGCTATCAAACTACAGCAGACCTTTGGCAAACCTGTTATCGCCACAATGAGTATGCGTGACAAGAACAAACTCTCGCTGCAGTCTACCCTGCTCGGTGCCAACGATTTCGACCTGCGCTGTATTCTTGCCCTCACAGGAGACCCGGCGAAATACTCTGACCAGCCGGAGGTTAAAGGGGTACTCGAACGCGATTCTACGCTGCTTTTGAGCATCATCTACCATCTCAACAATGGTGTGGACTACTCCAACAAGCCGCTCGATCCGGCTCCCAAGCCCATCTACCCGTTTGCAGTCAGCAACGCTTACGCCAAAGATATGAAAAAGCTGCAAAAGCGCATGCTCAAAAAACTCAACTACGGTGCACGCGCCATCATCACCCAGCCTGTCTACGATGCGAAGGATGCCAAAGAATTACTGGCACTTTTTGAAGAGGCAAAGGAGATGAGCATACGGGAGACAGCCAAGGAGGCGCAGTTGGTACTCGGTCAATTCCCCATTGTACGGGCAAGAACAGCCAATTTCATTGATGACAAGGTACCCGGTATTTCCGTTCCCAAAGCGATCATCGATGAGATGAACCTTGCAGCAATGGATGGAGAATCAAAAGAACAAGAAGTCGGTTTCGCCCTCTCTAAAACAATCTTTGACGATATGATGAAACTGCACGGTAAAGTACATCTGATGACCCATAACCGCTTTGACCTGTGCAGTGAGCTTATAGGTTAAGCTTTTATTCAAACAATGCAAAGAGTAATTCCTAAGAACTAAAAAGCTATAATGTATGATCAAATTTATGAAAAGTAAAGGATACTTTATGAAAAAAACAATGCTTGCTTCCGCTGCCTTGCTTGTCATGGGTACACAAATAGCAACTGCAGGCGGAGACATTGCACCCGTCGAGCCAATTGTTCCCGTACCTGTCGTGACCGATAATGACACCAGTGATTTTTATGTTGGACTCGGACTAACCGATACCCGTGTATTCTCAACAGATTCAAAATGGTTTGGCGTTGCACCTACTATGGATGAAGAGGGAAGTTACACCCTCCTCGCGGGATACAATTTTAATGAATACATTGGCATTGAAGGACGGTACAGTCAAAGTTTTACCGAAAGAGACTATGCAGACACAACTATCTGGAGTATCTTCCTGAAACCACAATACCGATTCTGGGAAACAGACCCTAATAAAGATGGCTATGATGACGGTTACTTTACTGTATACGGTCTGCTTGGATTTGGCAGCACCAAAGTAGAAGGTACTGACGGAGACAAATCCAATACATCGGCATGGCCAAGTGCTCTTGGACAGGACATCTTGAACAAAACCGGATTTCAATGGGGTCTTGGTGTAAGCTATACTCTTGTGGATATTGATGAAGGGGAACGCAAAAATACCTGGTCCGTTTTCATTGATTACACAAGAGATGCTTCCGATGCTTCAATTTCTTCCAAACTTTACCATTATCTTGGTACAAATACCGATAACAACGTTTATGACAAACTCACTGTAGATGCACTTACTGTCGGTCTCATTTATACATTCTAACCAACTGCCTCCCCTCTTCCGGGGGAGGTAGATTTTCACACATTTTAAACTTGTTCTATCCTCCTGTTCCTATACTGTAACCGCCTAATACTGCTGCATATCGCATCCCTTTGGCAAACGCAACAATAAGCAAAAACTTTATAAAGTCATACCGCAGTACCCCGGCGATAAATGTCAGCGGATCACCAATGATGGGTGCCCAGCTTAAAAGCAGTACCCAGCCACCCCACTTCTCAAAGCGCCGGTGTGCCTTTTGCATCTTTTCTGAGGAGAGATATCCATTTTTCTCAAGCCACACCTCCCCTTTCATCCCCAGCCAATAATTCACTATTGCCCCAAGTGTATTGCCCACTGTAGCAACAGTCCATAAACATAACACGCTATGTCCAAGAGAGAAATCATATAGCAGCAATGCTTCGCTGCCAAGCGGCAACAGTGTCGCTGAGAGGAGAGAGACAAGAAAGAGTGTAAGGTAGATCATTCGAAAGGCTGAAAGAGAATCTCACCGTTTTTTACCACTGCTATCTGCTTCTGACAGGCAAGTGAAGGCAGAGAGACATACTTCCCTACGCTTCGCGCCTGGTGAAAGTGCCCTTCAATAACAAGGTCTGCATCCGTGTAGTGTGCCAGTATCGCCTCCACACGCTTTTCGAAGCCTTCGAAGCTGTGGCAGATACGCTTTTGGGAGAGTTTTTTCATACGGTGGTCTATGATAGCTTTCTCAAAAGGTTTCAGCAATATCAGTGTCGTTCTGTTTCGCAGCACTTTGCAGTAGAGGTCATATCCAAAACCGGTCACGTAGCGGTCACCATGGGAGATGCCTACCCGTTTGCCATCCATTTCAAAAAAGGCAGGCTGCTTGTTACGGCTGTAGATATGCATATCGGGGAATATCGGTTTTAGGCAGAAGTCGTGGTTGCCTTCGAAGTAGTGTATATCCATCTTTTCAGAGAGAGTTTGAAGCAATGCAATGGCTTCTTGGGAAAAGGTTTGGATGTAGTCGTTATACCCAAAAAGCAGATCAAAGTTGTCTCCCATCAAAAAGAGCTGCGGGGTTTGCAACACGCCGCTGTCAAGCTTTTGCAGAAGTGCGAGAAAGGCATCGCCGTGATGGGGGTAATGGGAGTCGGCTACGAATAGTGCACCATCTGCAATAGCGGGTAGATTATCGTTATTCATTTCTCATCTTTTCTGCTTTATCCTGGCGTTACCCTTAATATTCCCAATTATATCCATATCTATTTTACTTATCAAATCTACCACCCAAAAGGCTCCCAATAAATTTTACCTTGAATATAGTACATATCCAGGCATCCCTTATCGGGAAAAGTTTTGTCATGCATTGTAAAGCAGAATTCCAGACTTTTACACGGTACTTCCTTCCCTGACTCAACGTAACGACAGGTATGTTCGTGGTCTCTATGCGCTTTTTTATAAATTTCCAAACTGTCAATATCGCTATATGTCACCTCATTAAGAAATGGAAAGTTCTTCTTCCAAGATCTTTCACTGCTAAACAATCTTTCATACTCTTTTCTGTCATATACTCTTCCGCTGTCTGTAATATTGGTAAATGCTTTCATATCTCTATTTAGAATATAGTGCATACTTTTTTTGACACTGTTCAAAACTTCTTTATCAATTGAAGTGTACCGTATTGGTGCTAAGCGCTTCTGTTCAGTTGCTTTTTCTTGCATAACTCTTTCTTTTTCAATATCTTTTTTGGCCATCTTTTGTAAACTGTAGATCCTGTCTTCATATGCATTTTTAATACATGAAATATTGCTTCCACAACGGTTACGTTTTTTAAGCCAATTCCTTTGAGCAATATCTTTATGACGAGCCTTCGAAGCACCATAAATTTCTGCAAGTTTTATATCTAATGCACTCAATGTGACATCAGCACAAACCGTATGTTCTGTTTTATTTAATCTTGGAGCATTGCACCATGAAGGTACAGTATTATTTTCTCTATCTTCCACACTTCCTATAGCTTCAGAGTTCTGTTTTGACAGCCCTTCACTATACACTTTATCTGAGACATGAGCAGTGATGTTCAATGTATCAAAATCCTTTTTAGCCTCTATTTTAAATACAAAACTTGCTGACATCTGGGGTGTAGTTTTAATCATAATATCTCCCTGTGAGCTTTGCAATTTAACCGTATCGATATAGTTTCTTCTTGCCATCTTATTTAAAATTTTAAATTTTACCCACTTTCCTTTTTGTTTGAATTTTACTTTATTAGTAGGAACACCATTCAAAGGCAGTTTGTTATCATAGTCCATTGCTGCCCGTACTACACCTGAAGTGCTTATAGTCTTTCCGTTCTTTTTTATTAAATCAACGGTAATAGAATCCGAATCAAAAGCTGTCATTCTTCTCTGTGCCTTGATCCTTGTAATCGTATATGAAGCTTTATTGAAAAGTTCAAATATTTGATATTTGCCCACTTTTACAATAAGTTTATCACCTTTTTTTATACCTTCTTCAATATCGATTTGAAGAGGACAATGGAGTGAATTACTGCATATTCCAGTTCCAATTTTAATACTACTACCAAACAAATGTATAGCTATCAATATCCAAATGAATAATATGTTTTTTAACATCGTGATCTCCACTCCTTTTTGTATAGAACTATTTTACCGTGTTTCCCTTGTTATTTTTCACGACACTCATCAAATATCTTCTGCGCCGCTTGCTCTGCATACTTCCAGCTTGAAAAAAGCAGTGAACCTTTGATGTAGTAGTCTGTACCACCATATTTGTACCCACGCAACAGCTCTTCTGCACTTGCAACAATTTTTGCCAGTCTGCACAACTGTTCATCGAGTTTGTCACACATATACACCACCGCCTCCTCTGTAGTTGAAAACTCTGCTACCTTACAGGGATAACTCTCCCCTTTCATAAAGTCATAGTTATCTTCACACCACACTTCTACTATCTGATTCATGACTGCCTCATCTTGACTCTGTTTTCACTTACCACTTTCCCCGTTTCGACACAGTAGGCACAGAGCATTCCGTATCCGCTGCGTGCCATATAGCAACCGGTGTCAACATTGACAAAATGTCGTTCTACCTTCACACCGTAAGGCGTAACGGTATGTCCGAAAATGTTAAAAATAGGCGCATCCTCATCAGGCTCCCGTCTGTTCCAGAGCGCCATATCGGCAAAGGTCTTGTACATCGCATCGCTGTAGCGCATTCCCCAAACAGTAGCGATGGGGGCATGTGAGACGACAACGGGTTTGCCTGATGGGTGATCTGTATCGAGTTCCATATAGAGTGGCAGTGAACGCATCCATCGAATATCTTCCTTAAATATTTCCAGCCTCTCTTTGGCACCTGATACAACTACAGGCTTGCCCTCTTGCAGGGTAATGAGCCCGTACGATTTGAGTGTATCCATACCACCGTTGCTGTACCAGCTGTTATGCATTTTTATAGGCTCGTTTTGTTCAACAAATACAGCAAAACTGCTGCCGTATCCTGTCATCATCTCTTCATGGTTCCCCATCACGCACCCATGTCCGCCCTCTCGTACAAACTTCACCACCTCGGCACTTCTGCTCCCGCGGTCAATAAGGTCGCCTACAAATATAAGTTTGGCATCACTGGGAAGTTTTTCGACAAGTCTCATGAGAGTGTCGTATTCACCATGAACATCACCGATGATATAGGTCTTCGTATCTTTCACTCTACACCCTTGACATTTTGTAATAATCTATAGCTTGAATTACAATCAACAAGGCTATCTTTTAAATATTTTTGAATAACTGGATTATTCCTGTTTTTATACATTATTTCATAAGGATCAGGGTTTACAGTTCTATTTCCGCTTATATAGAGATACCCCAACCAAAAAAAGACCAATATCCCAAGCCAAAATGCACCACCTCTATAAAAACTCATCATTACCCCCTCATCTTTCTCCAGCAAGATCTCTTGGTACTATCGGTAGTAGAGATATACAAATACCCGTGTGTCATCACAATCGCATCAAAATCCAAACTGCATACTTTCTCTACATCCTCTTTTACGATACCAATATACCATACCTCATACGCATCTTCTTGTAAAAGAATATTATTCTTCCATTCAGTCTCCAGTTTTCTGTAGAGCCAAAATTTTTTGCATGCATTACACTGATAGAGTGTAAACTCATCACTGTTTGAACGATAGATCTCTTTTACTCTGCTAAGTAAATCTGTACGGCAGCATTTATTTAGTTTGATCATCTTTAGCCTTGTTATACGAAATTCCCGCTTTGTTGCAATACTTTCGCACAAACGCATCTTTATCCTCTATCTCGTCCACAGCATTCTCTTCCAGTGCGGTGATATAAGCCTTGAGATAGTCGATGTAATTCTCTTCTTTGTTTGGCACACGGCTGAAGTATAGCTTCAAATACTCATCATACTCACGGAGAGCTACGAGTTTGTCTGCATCTCGCACCATGAAGTGATAGGCATACATCCCCACCAGCACCGCTACCTCTTCATAAAGTATCTCCAAACGCTTCTCTTTTGGGGTGAAAGGATCAAGATAGGCTATCTCATTTTCTTCTCTTTTGTTGGCAAATCTTTTTTTGCTATATTGAATATTTCGAACCTCTTCGCATACATCGTCAACAGGGATAAGTTCTATCTCTCGTTTGCTTCCAAGAAAATGCTCTCTTTCGTAAACCATATCTATAATGTGCTCTCGACCATCTGGCAGCGCATCCCCTTCACCTATCATAATCTCCCTGCTTCGCTCCACACGAAAACCATCATCGTATGTTTTGATCACTGTAGGCAGATCTTTTATCTCCTCTTTCCGCTGCTCCCATGGAATGTGGTTTCGATCTTTGTCAAAAAGATAGTTAAGGTACCGCTCCTTTGTCTCAATCACTATCCGTACATAGGGAGTGTCCAAATGCATCTTCGCTTCAACATTTTTTACAATAAGATACTTAGGGTAGGCGATAAAGCCGTAGGGTGCAGTAGGGTCATCTCTGAATTCAAATTGCTCTAACTCATTCATTTCAATATCTTTTAAAAAAGCTTTTATACTTGATATTGTAGCTAACTCACCTTGTAAGCTTGAATTTGGTATATTTCTTGCAAGTAGGAGGGAATGATGAAAAAAACTTTAACAATAACGTTCATTACTCTGGTTACTGTGCTCTATGCACGGGAAATACCATCAAAAGATCTCAAAGTAACCGTGGGGAAAAATGTGCAATTTGGATCTGTTGAAGCGAAGATTGTACGTTTTGGCGGCTTTACAACACCGGAATGTAAACTTGCCGTTAGTACGGATGGTGCGTACTTCTTTTTCAAAAAAGTGAACAGTACCTGTAAAACGCTTACCAATTCCAAGGGTGTCAAAATTGTGTGTAATGCCAATAAGTCAGTATGTAAAACACGAAATGAACTGATCAATAGCATACAAAACAATAAATCCTCCCAGGCAGATCAAACAGACGATACACTTCCTTCATGGTGTAATGCTTCTCATTTAAACAGAACTGAACATACGATTTGTGCTAACGATGAGTTAGGGAAGTTAGATAAAAAACTTGCGAGTGTTTACGGTGCAGTAAAGGCAGACAGGAAAGACAAAAGTCAACGGGCGTGGCTTAAACAGCGCAACCGGTGTAAAAGTGATGTAACATGCATCAGGCAAGCCTATGAAAAGAGAATAGCGCAGTTAAATAGTCAAAAAGAAGATGACTGGTGGTCTATTTTTAAATTAAATAGAAAAACTATTGCAAAAAAATATCCAGAACTACCTTTAGGAACTATAAATAAAATGGCAAAATCTGACACATTAAAGGAATGTAAAGATTATGATGAGCGTTACAAAGTAAAACAATTAATTGAAACACAGCTTATGGTTGAACCATTAGAATTTGCTAAAAATAGATATGACGACTATAAAAGAAAAATGTCAAAAGACACGATGGATAAATTATATTTTTACGAAATGGTATTGGGATTGAAACTTTCTGGAGAAGAAATGGAGTTAATATCAAAATACAATCCAGGGGGACTTATGGATTCTATGTCATATTTAGATGACTGTGCATATAATAATGATTGCTACAGTATAGCTACGAACCTAATAATATTGCATCTACCTGAAAAGGTAAAAAAAATTTCAAAAGAAGAATTGAAGATAACTGATCAAATGATTATTAAATTTTTGAATAGAGGCTGTAATAATATACTCCAAAAGTATTCAGATTGTAGTAATTCCCAAAAAAATGGATGCTACGGTTATTCTTGTAATTTCTTATTAGCATCTATATATGGCGGTCAGCATAAGTTCTTTAAAGATTCAAAGAAGAATATTGATGAAGCCTTAAAAATTTCACAAAATATGTGTTATGATAAAAATAATGCGGAGAGCTGTGGTGTATTGGCAAGTATATTGATAGATAAAGGTACTAAGTATTATCAAAAAGCGAAACATGCTCTCCAAAAAGGATGTACATTAACTAATAATCGCAAAAAGGATAGTGGAAATATCTGTCTATGGTGTTGTGAAAACTATAAAGATTTAATTAATAAAGGGTGGTAATGTGTACTCCAGTCCCTTGCCTGCTCCCCTCTATCTCGGAGGGGGACATCTCTACTTCAACACAGTAGTCTCAAACTCCCAACTACACTCTTACTAACACCAAATCTTCCAGCTTGATCCCCAAAGTCAATTCCATACCATCCTTTTTTTTGAACATCACCGGAAGTTCAACAGACATATCAAACATTGAGGCACCCGAGGGGTACGACCAGCCTATAACATATGCCTCCTGCTCCTCGATGATATTTTTGTATTGCCTAGGTATCTTGCGTACCTTTACGGGATGATACCACAGCCCTGCTTCTTCGAGATCTTTTTGGGATTTGAAGGTATCAAAGAGGGCAATATAGGCTTGAATCGGGAGGGTGTAGCACCGGCTTTGAAGCGCTCTTTTTTGCTCACTTCTTAGATGCTTGAGTACAAAGGCGGCTTTCTCCTCTTCCTCCATCGTCAGTGTCTCTTCTACAGCATGGACTATCTCATCCTCTTCAGTCATGCATCGTGGCAGATGTTTTCGGACAAAACTCTCATCGAGTATGGCTTCCACATCGAGAAAATCGCTTTGGGCTTCTCCTTTTTTAAAGAGTGCCCAGCCTTTATCGCTCTTGACGAAAAAGTAGTCATCCTCATCATGCACTATTTTCAGGTATCGGGGCACGATAATGACCTCCCCCTGCTCATCTATCACCATATTTTTTCCCTCTTTGCTCACTACAGCATAGCCGAAATTAAAGGGAGCATAGTCATCGTATTGGGGAGCAATGACCTCTTTGCCCTGCTTGTCCGTATAGCCCCACAGTTTCGTCTTGGCATCCTGCACAGCATTGTAGTCGTAGCCTCTGGTAACAATAGTAGCATAGGGCTTGCTTGAGATGATCTCTTGCATTTCTTGATCGACATAGGCATAACGCAGCAACCCGTCAGCCTCTACGGTCAAAAAACGCTGCTTGTAATCCAGTGAGCCGCACAGGGCATTGTCGGCTATGGTTTTACCGGTATGTAACTGGACTATCTTGCAGAGGTAGTCCCGGTAGTTATCGCTCTGTGGCGGTGCTTCTCTTTGCACCTCTGCCAGATTCTCTTCCACATGGATGTAATAGTACTCACACGCCCAATGGCAAACCACATCGGGTTCGTCCAAAAACTTCTTGTGTCTGTCCCGAATGAGACCGTACTGCCCCTCATCGTCTATGACAGCTACAAAATCGCTGCTGATAAAGAGTGAAGAGAGGTCAAGCCTGCTCTGTTTTGGTACAAAGACTTTCGTGCCGTCAGTCAAGAGAAACTGTGCTTCATGGTAATGCTCAAAATACCATAACATCTGCCAAGCATCATACGCCAATATCTCCTCATCGCTTAAAGGTATAAGCCATGCCATTCTCTCTACCAACAGGTGTAAAAGCGTTTTATCATCAAGAATCTTTTCAAGCGTCATCTTTTCAATACTAACGATGTTTTGAGGTTTAAGCTCATGCGTATACCACTTTTTGGCATACCTCTGGCACAGTGTGGCTGCCCTTGCAGCCGCCTCTCCTTGGGAGAAACAGAGATAACCATACCATTCGTTCGTGCCGTCACTTGTTTTAAGAGTGTAGAAGGGCTGTATTTTCTCTATCTGTGCATTGTTGGCAAGTTGCTGTTTGCAGGCATTTTCGATCTCCTCCTGATTATAGCCGTGTTCATTATGTGCTGTTTGATAAATTCGGGAAAAAATGTTGTAGGTTTCAAAAAGGGGTTTTAGGTGCATTGGATTGACTCTCTTTATTCTATTTTTGCTAACACGACTATTTGACCAAACGCATAAAATAACCTATCGCATCTGCTGCACCATCTGGGAAATCGTTTGTGCGATGCCGTTGGCAAATCCGCTTGAACCGTTGACATTATATGACCAGCTTCCGTTGACACCACCGCAAATATTGGCAACCGCTATTGAACCGCTGTGGTAAATGTTTAAGTCAAAGCAGTTACTGCTGCTCATTTCAACCATCTCTCCTAATACAAAAACCCAAACAACCAAAGCGGTATCTTGTTGCCAAAGCCTATCTCTATATCATCTGCCGCCACATAAGAGTTCTCTACATCTTTTATCTGCTTGAAACTCTTATTTTTACCACCTAACTCTACAATATACTTGCTATCTACAACAAAATCACCTTTACTTGCCACCTCTATACTTTCCTCTCCCAACATAGACATAAAAAAGACTTCTCTAAGTGTACCCATCTCTATACTATTGCAGTATGCATGATGCAAGTTAGTATTGGCAAGGTAGAGTTTTTGCGGTTTCACAAAGATGCTGTCTCCTCTGCTTTTTGCCCGTATAAGACTCAGGATTTGCCCTCTGTGCAGATACTCCATGTATCGATAAAGTGTCTGATAATCTTTTATACCCATTTTTTCAGATAAAGCTTTGATATTTATCTTAAAAGGCGGGGATTCACACACCAAACGAACCAGCTTTTTTAAAGAGAGTATCTTCTCATACTCGATAGGAAAGATAGAGGGAATATCCACCTCTATCACCGTATGAACAGTCTGTTTCAAGCGAAGGGCATACCCCTTGGTATCTTCAAAATAGAAAGGATAATACCCAAAGCTCAAATACTCACGCCAAAAAGCAAAAGGCTTGATACTTTTTAGCAAACTTCGTGCTATCTCAGTATGGTTAGTAAAAATCTCCTCTTTACTAAAGCCAGGAAGAGTAATGCCCTCTTTTATCTCGATAAACTCACGAAAAGATAACCCTTTCATACTATACAGCATAACCCTTCTGCTCAAATCGCCTTTGGCATGGTCAAGTTGTAAGGCACAAGAACCGGAAAATATCACTTTAAGCGGCAACATATCGTAGATTTTTTTTAACTCTTTTTCAAAGTTTTTGTATTTATGTATCTCATCAATAATAAGCAGTTCCCCACCTTCTTTAGAAAAAGCATAAGCGACATCAAAGAGTGAGTCTATGTCTAAATCATCTGCTGAAAAGTAGAGTTTTTTCTCATACGAGAGTGGATTGTCTCGTAAGTGTTGCAGTAAAAAAGTAGTCTTCCCCACACCCCTGGCACCAACAATACCTATAAGCTTAACGGAAAAATCCACCTCTTTATGCAGATACCGTTTATACACGGTATCAAAAAGCATCAAGTAGTTCTCTTGGTACTCCCTAAGTGTCTCTATCGTATTCATATGCTACCTTTTTATGGTTATATCCATAAAAATTATATCATATTTTATGATTATATCCATAATTTTGTTAGAAGGAGAGTCCACCAACATACTACCTTACGGCACATACGCGATCGTTGGCAGTCCCATCCCCTCTTCATAGCCGCACATCAGGTTGGCCGCAGCGACTGCCTGTGAAGAGGCACCGCGCAGCAGGTTGTCTATGGCGGAGCTGACAAAGAGCGATCGGCCGTTGCTTGCTGCATAAATGTCGCAAAAGTGCGTCCCCGCAGTGCTTTTGATGTCCACAGGCTTCTCTCGAATGCGGATGAACGGGTCGTTGGCGTAGTGCTCCTTGAGGATCATCATCGGATCGACCTCAACCTTGAGCGTACCGTAGACCGAAACCAGTTCGCCGCGTGTGGCGGGAATGAGGTGCGGCACAAAGTTGACGTGCATCTTCATACCGTGGATTTTCTCTATCTTTTCGGCAATCTCCGGTGCGTGGCGGTGCTTGAGCGGATTGTAGGCAAAGATGTTGTCGTTGACTGTCACGAAATGAGTCGTCTCACTCAGCTTCTTGCCCGCACCGCTCACACCAGACTTGGCATCGACAAAGAGGGGCGAACCCTCTTCAAGGTAGGGGATGAAAGGCAGTATGCCAAGCAGCGTAGCAGTCGGGTAGCACCCGGGACCTGCGGCAAGGTCGGTGTTTTTCAGCTCCTCACGGTAGTACTCGATGAGGGCATAGACCGCATCATTAAGGTGCTCCTTGTCTTCATGCTCGCAGTAGTGCTCCTCGTAAGTCTCAAGCTCCAGACGGTAATCGGCAGAGAGGTCGACCACTTTGAGTCCATTTTCGATGAGCCCTTTGGCAAAGCCCATGGAGGCCTTGTGCGGCAGTGCAAGGAAAACAAGGTCGCAGGCGTTGACGACGCCGGCCACATCGGCTTTCTCCACAGGCAGTGTTATCACTTTTTCCAGCGACGGATGCAACGCTTCTATGGTCGTATCACCCTGTGTTGTTGCCAAATATGTCAGCTCGAACCCCGGATGTGCCACAAGTATCTTCACCAGTTCCAGTCCCGTATAGCCGCTGGCTCCTACAACCCCTACTTTTACCATTGTTTCCTCACTTTCTGTGGACAACCACAAAGGGTTTCCCTTACACACCCTAAAATTTTAATTGTTATTTGTTAATTGAGCTTGATCTCTTCATACAACACCTCTTCGATGTCGTACGCTTTCTTCCCGCTTGGCAGACTCAGCTCCACCTCATCGCCCTCTTCCTTGCCGATCAGCGCTCTGGCCATCGGCGACTGGAAAGAGATGAGCCCCTTTTCAGGCTGTGCTTCCATACTTCCGACAATAGTATACTTGAGCTCTTCACCACTCTCCTGGCAGGTCAGACAAACCGTTGATCCGAAACTGACACGCTCGTGTGCCAGCGTAGAGGGGTCGACCACCTGTGCACGGCCGATGATGTCAGTCAATTCGGAAATGCGCGCTTCCATCAGCCCCTGTCTTTCTTTGGCAGCATGGTACTCGGCATTCTCTTTGAGGTCACCCAGTTCTCTGGCTTCATCAATGACCTTTGCGATCTTGCCTCTTTCATTGGTTTTAAGGTTCTCAAGCTCTTCGGAAAGCTTGACATAGGTTTCACGCAGCATCGGCTCTTTTTGCACGATATATCCTTTATTCGAATTGGTTGGAGGTATTATAGCAAAAAGGTTATAATGCAAACCAACAAAGCAGCAAGGCAGGCATAGCAATGAAAAAGATACTTATCACCAACGACGACGGTTTCGAATCGGAGGGGCTCAAGGCGCTCATTGAAGCGATGCGCCCCCTTGGCGAAGTCTCCGTCGTCGCCCCAAGCAGCGAAAAGTCCGCCTGCGGCCACTCACTGACACTCACCCGTCCGCTCCACTTCATAGAGCTTGAACAAGGCTTCTACAAACTCGATGACGGTACGCCTTCAGACTGTGTCTTTCTGGCACTCAACAAACTCTTCAAAGAGCACAAACCCGACATTGTCATCTCAGGCATCAACATCGGCTCCAATATGGGTGAGGACATCACCTACTCCGGTACCGCCTCCGCAGCAATGGAAGCAGTCCTTCAGGGCATCCCCGGCATCGCTGTCTCGCAGGTATACGCTGAACACGGCAAAAGCATCGACGCGTTTGGCTACGCACTTGCGCAGGAGAGCATCGCCACGCTGGTAGAGAAGATCTTTGCCGGCAGCTTCCCCCTGCCCCCGCGCAAGTTCCTCAACGTCAACATCCCACCCATCCCCAAAGAGGCATGCAAAGGCTTCAAAGTCACCCGTGCGGGCAACCGCCTCTACGCCCACAACGCCGAAGTACACTACAACCCAAGAGGCAAGGAGTACTACTGGATAGGCCTGCCCGAACTTGGCTGGATGGACACCCCCGGCCACACCACCGACTTTGAAGCCGTCAACGACGGCTATGTCTCCATCACTCCCATTCAGCTCGATATGACGGCGCATGATGAGATAGCATCGCTGCAGGCGTGGATAGAAAAGGATTGATAAGGTAACGGTTTATCTGCTGCGAACAGTCACTGTGTTGCATAATCCTTGGCAGCATTGATGATGCTCAAAATAAGAATATCCTCTTCCACAACCGAATAGAAAATCAAATAGGCGCCAAATATCATCACACGACAATTTGCAGGAATACCTTTACTTTGACAACTAACCCCTAAAGCGGGGAAATCCAGAAGCAGTTCTATCTTCTCCTTTATCTCTTCAATGAAACTTACTGCTCTTGCCGGACTCTCCTTGGCAATGAACGCTAAAATTTCATCGAGATCATTCAGCGCTTCTTCTGAATATTTAAGCCTCATAGCGTTTTTTCAAACCTTCAAATATATCATCATGACTTTTCTCACTTATACCGGAGTCCATAGCTTTTTGTATCTTCCTGGTATATTGGCTCAGGTCATCAGGAATAGTGCTGTTGAGTATATGGATCTCCTCTATCATCTTTAAATGCTCATACTCTTCTGTAGAGATTACAACCGCCTCAAGCTTGTTGTTTTTAAGCACACCGATTTTGTCGACATTTTTTTCTTTTATCTGTGTCATAACCTGTCCAAACTTCTTTGCAAGTTCTGTCGCTGAAATGAGTTCATTCTTTTGATAGGCAACCATAATCATCCCTTTAATTTTATAGGCAATTATGTATACTATAGCATAAAAAGTTTACTATAATTAAATGAATTCCATCTTACGGCTAATAATCCAGTTCGGTAGACAGCAATAAGGAGAAAATATTTTAATATTTATATATTAGAGAGGCTTCTCTTCCCTTTAATCAACGACTTCTTGCCATACACTCTACTGCCCTAGATTTCCAATACTGTTTTTTGAATATCAGAAAATCACTTCCCCTATCCGTGATCTCTGAACCTTTTTTCACGTAACGGTGCAATACAACTGAGTGCTGATAATGTTCTGTTTGTGTCAACTCAACCAAGTCACCATTTTTTTGTTGCTTCAAATGATGCAAGTTAACTTTATATCCATCTTTCCCTATGGGTGCCAATCCTTTTTTCATCAAAGCAATATTCGATCTTGAACATTGAAAAATATCACGTTTAATTACACTTCTACCAAAAATAAAATTTTTTCTCGCATTATTAGAAGTCATTAGCTTCTTTTCAAGATTTGTAATTCTTCTTCTTTTACTGGTTGTTTTGAGTGCTTGCTTATAGACATCATCAAGGTTTTTATTTTGCTTGATCGCACTAATAAGCAATTTGTCACCATCTACCAGTTCATTGAACTTTCTCAGATATGCGACCTGCTTGGTTGTCGAAATTTTCGAGATCCCCATATACAATTGCATTCTTTGATATTTCCCTAATGAAGTAAACGCTTTCACCTCATAAGGATGTTCCAACAAATATTCTGAAAATTTGGCTTTTGACATACTATATACAATTTTAGATTCTAAATATACCTTTTCAAACAACTCCATTGTTGTAACAACAAAGCCATAGGAGATAGTATTGACAATTAGTGCCATTAAGATAATACGTTTTAAGATCGACATCACTCTTCCTCACCCTTTATTATTTTGATTTAAACATTTCGACGATGTTCTTTCTATACTCTTCATACTCCTTGTCTTCCACTTCTTCCAATGCCTCTTTGTACCACTTGGTTGCACTTTTGGAGTCATAAAGTTTTTTATATGCCAGAGCGATCCTTACCTTACACTCTGCCTCTACAGGGTTGATAGTTGTCGCTTCAAGTGCCTCAGCAAAGTACTCAATGGCCTTTTTGTAGTTTCCTTTTTTATATTCGATCAAACCAGCAAGATAATTTAGTTGAAAATTATCATCATCATAATTTTCTAAACCTAGTTTAACTGTTCGAAGTGCTCCCTTCAAATCATTATTGTCCAACAAAATATTAGCTTTCAACAAATATGGGTTAAGTGTGTACGGTTCGATTTGGATCGCACTGTCCAAATATCTAATAACTTGTCCAACACTTTCATCTTTTGAAAGACTAAGAAGTGCTTTCATGTATTCAATGAAGCTTGACATCTCATCATTAGCACGCTTTTCTGCTTCATTCACATACTTTTCTGCCAATGAAAACTGACCAAGGTCATATGCCAAGACAGCACCATTGATCGTATCATAATAGCTTTTGGAGGTATTAATGTTCCTAAGTGCATTTTCCATAAAGTTCACAAGATTTCGCCTATACACCTCTTTGTCAATATCACCATCCATCATTTTCTCTTGAAGTTCATGAATATTCTCCAAATCTTTTACAACCTTCTCGCTGCCATAATCCCATTTTGGTATAGGAATCTTAATTGTAGAAAAATTATGTGTACCATTCTTCGGTCCTACAGCAGATGCTACTTGATCAACCAAAACAGCCAAAGACAAGTCAGTTACAGTAGCAATCACTACGGCACCACCAGCCATACCAAGCCCTCCTGCAGCTAAAGCACCTCCTCCAAGTACCGCTAATCCAGCTGTCCATGTTGTGCCCATCGCACCACCCAAAAGACTTCCAATCCACGTTGCTCCAGGTACTGACGCTATTCCTCCTGTATATACTGTTGCTGCTGCCACGACAACACTTGCTGCAATGATACTTCCCCATTTAAACACGCCTGTTTTATAAAAAGGTACTGGATATACCATGTCAAAAGTCACAGGCTTGATTTTTTCTTTATGATCTATCCAACTACTTGGATTATACCATTCTGCTTTCAATGGTGTCGAAATATTTGTTGCCAAAAGAAATACAGAAATCATAGCAGATATTGTTGTTTTTTTCATACTTCTGCCTCCTTCTTAACAATAATATCATTATCTAAAATAAAAAAACATGGCATTTATAAAAAAACTTTTCTCAAAATATGCCAAATTCAAGTAACACATTTTTTTATTGCAAACTCCCTTTTGAGCCAAACACGGTAAGATAGCATAGAAAAAACAGAAAAAAGGAAACCGATGCGTTTTCAGCGTTGCAAGCTTCTCTTTGGAGAAGAAAATTTCGAAAAGCTCCAGAAAGCGAAAGTGCTCATCTTAGGGGTTGGGGGTGTGGGGTCGTATGTGCTCGACTGCCTTTACCGCTCAGGCGTAAAAGATATTACCATCCTTGATTTTGATATTTATGATGAAACCAACCAGAACCGTCAGATCGGTTCAGAAGCGGTTGGAGAAGTCAAGGTTGAACGGCTTGCGCAGCTCTACCCCGGCATCAAAACGATCCATCAGCGTATGGATGTGGCATGGGTACAGGCATTCGATTTTGATCCCTACGACATTGTCATCGATGCAGCCGATACGACCAAAGTGAAAATAGAAGTGGCGAAGAAGTGCTATAAGAAGCTGATAATGGCACTGGGGGCTGCGAAACGTTACGACACCAGTAAAATAGAGGTTGCTTCCATCTGGAAGACGCACGGGGATGCACTGGCACGCAAGATACGTAATGAATTGAAAAAGGCAAAGTTCGACCGAAACTTCACCGTTGTTTTCTCTTCAGAGCAGGCAAAGTGTGTCGAGAAAGGCTCCTGTGTTGCCGTCACCGGCGCGGTGGGGCTTACCGTCTGTTCCGAAACGATCAAGCGTATTCTTGAGAGCAAATAGCCCTACTTCAACCGGTTAGTCAGCTCCTGGTATTTCTGCTGTATCTGCAGGTTCTGGAACGGTACGATCTCGGGTACCTGGATTTTGCTCACTTCTGCGAACATCTGCTGACTTTCGGAAATAAGATCATACAGGTCGGCACTCAAAGAGACCGTTTCGTAAGTGTTTTTGGAGAGCATCAGGTTGGCTCTGGCAACTTTCTGCGCTTCAACCATCCTGTCGCGTGAGCGTACCAGGTCTTTGCGGTACTGCTGTGCTACTTTCAGTGTCAGTGCCTGCGCTTCGAGGTTGTGTGTATAGACTGCTGAACGTTTGGCGTCCTCTTCATTCGCTCTGAGGCGCTGCGTAAGTACCATCATATTCTTCGAATCATCAATGATCTTGTCGATCTTTGGCAGATAGACGTTGTTGACCTTGTCAATATACTTTTGCTGAATGTAGACCACCAGCTCAAGCAGTACCTGGTGCATGCCGTAATAGCGCTTGGCCTGCGTCAGCTCCTCTTTGCTCTCCTGCATCAGGTGCAGTATTTGCTGTGTAATGTACTTGAGCGTATCCATCATCAGGGAGATCTGGATAATATCATCACCATCCACCCGTGTCAACAGCACATCAAGCTGTGCATCACTCAGCTTTACACCGATGTCAGCAAAATTTTGCCGCAACTGTTTTTTAATGATGCGCATTTTGTTTTGCAGTATTTTGTTCTCTGCTTTGGCGTCTGCTATTTTCTTGTCATACTCCGACTTGGTCGTATAGAGTGTGCTGGATTCCGGCGCACCGATACGCTTCTCGCGGTAGCTGAGGATATCTTCATTGTTTTGGGCAATCTTGGCTTTAAGGTCGGCCATCTGCTCTTTGTAGGCCATCAGATCTCCGCCGACAAGCCCCTTGACAATCTGGTCAAAGAGCGCATTAAGATCTTCTCTGATATCTTCTTTGTCTTTGCCTATCCAGGCGGAGTCAGGAGCCTGTTTAAGCTCATCGATATAGATTGTTCCCTCTTTAAGTTGACCAACGACCCCATCCCAGGCATTGTTGAGGCGCTGCTTACGCATCTCTTCATGGTTGAGCGGTTTGCTTTGGAGTGTATCTTTATATATCTGAAGGGTTTTTTCCCGTGTTTCATCGTAGAGTGTACTGCCTTTTTTAAGCAATGTATCACTCCAGTCCGCATGCAATGTACAACCTAACATTAGCACCGTCAGAGACAGACGCTTCATACCACTCCTTTAGCGTTCAAGTTCTTAGAGGTATTATACATTAGAAAGTCAAACCGAAGTTAACCGGAGAATAGTGATAGAGGATGTGAGAAAGGCTGCCGGAGCAGCCTTGAGTATTATGCAGCTTTCTTTTTTAGGTGGCGGTTGCGCGCTGCCAGTACGGTCAGGATGAAGAGACCGGCAATGGCATAGTAGACCCACATCGGAATGGGCACAGGGTCACCCGCAGCATAGGAGTGCAGTCCTGAGAGGTAGTAGTTAACCCCAAAGTAGGTCATCAGTACTGTTGAATATGCCCAAACAGCCGCAACGTTGTAAATGAACGTGTCATTAAGCTTTGGAATAAAACGCATATGCAATACACCGGCATAGATCAGAATGGTCACTGCCGCCCAGGTCTCTTTAGGATCCCAGCCCCAGTAACGTCCCCAGCTCTCATTCGCCCAGACACCGCCGAGGAAGTTCCCGACTGTCAACAGCATCAGCCCGATGATGAGTCCCATTTCAGAAAGATTCGTCAGTTCTTTAATGGATCGGTCGATGTTAGGGTTACCCTCTTTGCCTCGCATAATAAAGAGAATAAGCACCAGCAGCGAGAGGATGGAACCAAGTCCAAGGAAACCGTCACCGGAGATGATGGTCGCCACGTGGATCATCAGCCAGTAGGATTTGAGTACCGGAACGAGGTTGGTGATCTCGGGGTTGATGAAGTTCATATGCGCTACCGCCATCGTAATACCCGCCAGCAGCGCCGTACCCGCCAGTGCGAACGGTGATTTCCGCGCCAGAATGATGCCTGCAAGCACGGTCGCAGCGGCAATGAAGACGATCGATTCATAGGCGTTCGACCATGGGGCATGCCCGGCAATGTACCAGCGGATACCCATACCGATAACATGCAGGGTAAAGCCAAAGATCAATACACCCCATGCAATACGCATGACCCACTTCATGGAGAAACTTGGTTTGAGAACATTGATAAAAGCGAAAATCAGCAGCGTGATACCAAGCAGCAGATAGAGCGGAACCAGTTTGCTGAAGAGTCCGAGTTTGTTGTACCATATTTCTACTTCAATGTGTTTGGCGCTTGGCATGACTGCTGCACCATACGTTTTTTGGTACTTTTTAATTGCATCGATCGCAAGGTCTGCTTTGTCCCACTCTCCTGTCTTGAGCGCATTGGCAACCAGTGCAAAATAGGCAGAGATGGTCATTTGAACCTCTTTTTTCTGCTTTTCAGGGAAGGTTTTCATGGCTTCCATGGGTGAAACCCACTTATTGTTTTTATCATTGGGAACAGGATAGATACGCAGCAGTGTTCCTTGATAGGTCATATAGGTAACATTGAGACGTTCATCGATCTTGAGAAGTTCCTTATCATACTGAGACTTTTCAAGAGGCTTTTTACGGCTTGCCTCTGTCACAGCATCAAAAAGTTTGTAGGCATTGGTTTTTTTGTCAAAAAAGTCGGTGAACTTCGCATACTTCGCATTTTCCGGCAAACCGAGATCGAGCGCAATCTTTTTATGACCGATCTTGATCATCGGTATATCCTGATAGAGATCAGGCTGCATCAGCATCCCAAGGAACATCTGGTCTGGTTCGACGCCGTAGAGAGAAGTATGCCCGGTAATTTTTGCGACCACATCATGCGCCACTGTATCCATAGGCTTCATACGCCCTTTGTTATCCTGTACTGCCAGCGTACCGAAATTGAGCGCATGCTTTGGATTGTAAGCTTTCATAGCCTTCAGTGTTTCCGGTGCGATTTGCGGCGTTGCTGCCTCAGAGTGCTGCGGTGCAAAAAAGAGGAAGGCAGCCAACAACGCAACCATGGTTCCTTCCTGGAGTTTTCGTGTCTTACGCAAAAGGGTCTGAAAACGCCCGTTTGGCAGGAAAAGACTCCATATCATACCAATGGCCAGCAAAATATACCCAAGATAAGTCGGCAGAGTACCGGGGTCATGGTTCACTGAGAGTACCGTACCCTTCTCATCCGGATCGTATGAGGACTGGAAGAAACGGTAGTTTCTATGGTCAAGAATGTGGTTCATGTAAATATGATACGGCATTGTCAGGTTCTCCTCCTTGTCGATAAGCACAACCCTGCTTGAGTAGGAAGCCGGCGTCATAGATCCCGGATAACGCTGCAACTCAAAGTCTTTCAGTTCAATGGCAAATGGAAGCTTGATAATCTTCGCACCGATGCGCATATCGATATCGACACCGTTAAGAGTGAAATGTTTAAGCGTACCGACCTGCCCTTTGTATGGTGTAAATACAACTTCTTTACTCTTGTCACCGACACTTACTTTCATTTTAATATACTCAGGTTTGCCTGACTTGGTTTTAAGCGAATGCGATACCGTTTTGAGCTTTGCTTTGGTATGGATGTCTTTGAGGACTACAGCGTTGCTTCCAAAACGGTAGAGTTTTCGGCGTGTCAGGTTATTCTCTCCGGGTGCAAGCTCACCCGGTGTACGGGTATTCATATCAAGTGTTTTGATGCTAAAAGGGAAATCAAGCTTCAGGTGTCCCGGTTCCCCGCTGATCTTGAATGTCGGTTTGTCTGTCGGTACATTGTCGACATTATAGGAAATGTAGAAAGGGCCGAAATCTTTAATGCTGCCGTCTTTGATGTAGTGAATCTGTCCGCGTCCGCCGGCAGAGACTTTCATCTCAAGCAGTGTTGTTCCGTTAGGGTCGGAAATAACTTCTTTGTCAGCGGTAGGCAGATACTTTTCAAGCTCTATTTTCACCTCTTTGGAACCTGCTTTCAGGCTCTCAGAGAGATGATTTTTAGTCATAGTGGAGAAGAAAAGCGGTTTTTCAAGCGATACGTTGCCGTCTTTGCTTTTTGCAAAAACTTCGAGCATTTTGACATCGGAGACCATGGTATTGGAGGTTTGCCCTTCACGGATATGCATGATCCCTTCATAGCCTACATACCGGGTCACAAGAGCCCCAAAGGCAATTAAAATAAAAGAAGCATGAAAAAGAAAGACAGGAAATTTTGTCTTGTATGTTTTGTACTTGATGATCTGATAGGTCAAAATGGCAATAAAGTAGGCAAGGAAGAACTCAAACCATTTTGCTTTGTAGATCAGTGCGCGCGCCGTCTGTGTACCGTAGTCATTTTCAATGAAAGTAGCAACGCCGATGCTTATTCCGAAGAGAAACATCATTGCAACAGCCATTTTCATCGATAGCAGTTTTTTTAACATCGTTATTTAGTCCTTTTATAGCCGCTACCGCAGCTGTGATAGGAGGCGATTATAACCGATGTACATTAATAAGCTGTTAACTTGGAAAAAAATTCTCCTAAAAGATTTACTGTTATTTTAATTCACCCCAGCTGTCACCGACACTGACCGAACAGACCAGCGGCACTCTGAGGTCATAAATGTGTTCCATCACATCGACAAAGCGTTTCGAAACCGCATCAACCTGCGCTTCTTTCACTTCGAAGATGAGTTCATCGTGGATCTGCAGCAGCATATCAGCATCTGTAAGCTCCTCTTTGATCATCGTATCGATCTGCAGCATCGAAAGCTTGATGAGATCGGCGGCACTCCCCTGAAAGACGGTGTTGACCGATTCACGCATAAAGGCGGCTTTCTGCATGCCGTTCGCATTCTCGTAGTCAAAAAAACGGCGTCTACCAAGCAGTGTTTCAACATAGCCGTCTATCTTCACCTGCTCCTGAATGCCCTCAAGATACTGCTTGACCGTAGGGAATGAGGCGAAGTAGTTGGTGATGATCTCCTTGGCTTCAGCCTGGGTAATACCAAGCTCATCAGAGAGCTTTTTGGGACCCATACCGTAGAGCAGACCAAAGTTGACCGATTTGGCAAAGTTACGTTTGGCTTTGGCTTCCGCTTCACCAAAAAGTCTGACTGCTGTTGCCATATGAATATCTACACCTTTTTGGAACGCTTCAAGCAGCGCAGCATCCTGCGAAAAGTGTGCCAGCAGGCGCAGCTCTATCTGAGAGTAGTCGATGCTGACCAGTTTGCATCCCTCTTTGGCAACGAATACCGAACGTACTTCACGTCCAAGCTCGGAACGCACAGGAATGTTCTGCAGGTTCGGATCTTTGGAGCTGAGCCGTCCAGTTGCTGTACCGGTCTGCAAAAAGGAGGTATGAATGCGGCTCTCCTCATCCTGCTTTGCCAGTTTCAACAGCGGAACTACATAAGTCGAGAGCATTTTCTGATGTTCACGGTAGGTAAGGATTTTTTTGATGATGGGGTGTTCATCTTTGAGCGACATCAGCACGGCTTCGTTGGTACTGTAGCCCGTCTTTGTCTTCTTGCCCCCTTTGAGCCCAAGCTGCTGAAAGAGTACGACACCAAGCTGCTGAGTAGAGCGGATGTTGAACTCTGTTCCCGCCAGTGCGTAAATCTCTTCGGTCAGTGATGCCAGCGTTTCACTCAGAGAGTGCTCCAGTTCCAAGAGCTTGTTCTGGTCCGCTTTGATACCAAGCTGCTCCATACGGATAAGGACGTTGATAAAGGGGTACTCCACCGTTTTGGCCTCTTTGAGCAGGTGTGACAGAGAGCCAAGCTCCATCTTCTTCTTGATCGCACCGTACAGAAGATAGGTCATCCAGGCATCTTCAGCGGCATAGAAGGTCGCCTCATCGATGCTCACTGCCGAGAAATCCTCTCCCTTCTTCACCATTTCTTTAAAAGGCTTCATGTCGTACTTGAAAAACTTCTTTGCCAGTACATCGAGCCCCACCTTGCTTCCCGGATCACTCAGCCATGCCATGATCATCGTATCGGCAAAAGGGATAACTTCGGCAAGTCCGTAACCGCTGTAGAGCATGCCAAGGTCAAACTTGAGGTTCTGCCCCACCACCCTGCACTGCATAATCTTCTTGATCGCCGCAATCGCATCCACTTCACTTACCTGTGTTTCAACGCCCAGATAACTGTGCCCCACCGGCACATAATACGCTTTTTCAGGTGTGAAACAGAAAGAGAAACCGACCATCTTCGCTGTGCGTGTGTCAAGCCCCGTCGTTTCGGTATCGAACGCGATCAAGGTATCTTTACTGACCTTTTCCAGTACGCTGTCGAGCTTTTCTTTCGTATCAAGTGTCACTGCTTCAAAAGTGAGTGAAGGTTTCTTGGGTACTTCAGCTGTTTCTGCTGTCACAGCATGACCACACTGCTCAGGAGGTGTTCCGCCTGCCTGCGCCTTTTTAATCGCCTGTTTCATCTCATATTTTTTAAACTCATCAATCAGACAGGCAAGATAATTCTTGTCTTCAAAAACAAACTGGCTCAAATCGAGCGTATCGAAGACATCATCACGCATCCGTACCAGTTCTCTGGAAAGGAAGGCACTTTCTTTGCCTTCAAGCAGCAGCTTCTGAATGCGCGGTGTTCCCGCTTTGTCAATATTGGCATAAATGTTTTCAAGCGTATGAAACTCATTGATGAGCTTTGCCGCACCTTTAACCCCAATGCCCTTGACGCCGGGAACATTGTCCGAGCTGTCACCTACAAGTGCCTGAAAGTCGACAAAGTCCTCCGGACGCACACCGAACTTCTCCACACACGCCTCTTCGTCTATCTCTCTGCGTTTGACCGAGTCATACATGACTACCTGTGAATCGTCGATGAGCTGGTAGAGGTCTTTGTCGTGTGAAACAATGCGTACCTTCATCTCCTGCTCTCTGGCAAAGCGTGTAACGGTCGTGATGATATCGTCGGCTTCAAAGCCCTCTTTGGAGAGGTTCGCAAACCCCATCTGCTCTATCCATTTGATGGCGACGGGGAGCTGTTTGGTCAACTCCTCCGGCGGGGAGGGACGGTTGGCTTTGTATTCGGGGTATATCTCGTTACGAAATGTCGGCCCTTTGCTGTCCAGTGCAAATACAAGATAGTCCGTGGCATGGTCACGTCTGAGTGAGTCAACAAGGTTGATAAACCCTGTCAGCAGGCCGGTGGGGAACCCCTCGGAGTTGCGCAGTGGCGGCAGGGCGAAATAGGCTCGGAAGAAGAAACCGAAGGTGTCGATAATAGTGATTGTTTTCAAGGCAGGCTCTTTGGATTTTTGTTGTATTCTATCCTATCTCGTGTTAGAGTTGCCCAAAAAAAGTACAGGGTGGTTCATACGTTTTACTCAATGTTAAGTACGAATGTACTATGATTAACATTAGTTAATTTTATGTATCAAGGGGAAAGCGATGGATCCAATAGAAGAGGTAGGAAGTAAAATAAATTACGGTACCCCTCTCAAAAAGAAGAAGAAAATAAAAAGCAGCAGACCGGCAGGCTATATGCAGCAGCCTGTCGATCTTCAAAAAACCCCGTTTCTCTTTTTCCCTCCCGGCAAAGAGATGCTTTTTATGGGGATTTATTTTGTTACCCTGCCCTACATTACCGGATTGCTATTTATCTTTTTCTACATCTCCGATGCCAATGCAAAAACCTTTGGGGACATCAGTGTTGATTCCAACTTTTTTCTTGTATGGGCATTGGGTTATGAGATTTTAGCAGCCGTTATTGTATTATGGATCATCAAAAACGCCATATCCTTCAGTGTCAAAAACCATCAGGCACAGACAACACGCCCAGGCCGTCGGCACAAAAAACGCCGCTACTGAGCCAACTCCTTGGCCAAATACTCACCGGTGTAGGAACCGGTCTCTTTATACTCTGAAGCCAACTTCTCCGGGCTTCCTTCCGCAATGATCTTTCCGCCTTTATTACCGCCTTCCGGTCCCATATCGACAATATAGTCCGCATTTTTGACCATATCGAGGTTGTGCTCGATCACGACAACCGAGTTGCCAAGATCAACGAGGTGGTGCAATACGCCCGTAAGCCTGTCCACATCAGCAAAGTGCAGTCCGGTTGTCGGCTCATCGAGGATGTAGAGCGTACGTCCGGTATCTTTTCTGCTGAGCTCCTTGCTCAGCTTGATACGCTGCGCCTCACCGCCCGAGAGTGTCGTGGCGTTCTGTCCCAGTGTGATGTAGTCAAGCCCGACATCTTTGAGTGTTTTAAGCTTCGCAGCAATGGAAGGAATGGCCTTGAAGAACGCCAATGCTTCCCCTACACTCATTGCAAGCACATCAGCGATCGACTTGCCTTTGTAAAGTACTTCGAGTGTCTGGGCATTGTAACGCGTACCATGACAGGTGTCACACTCCACCAGTACATCCGGCAGGAAGTGCATCTCGATCTTGATCTGCCCGTCTCCCTGACACTTCTCACAGCGTCCGCCTTTGACGTTAAATGAAAAACGTCCTACCTTGTAACCGCGCAGCTCTGCCTCTTTGGTCTGCGCGAAAAGCTTTCGTATCTCATCCATAATGCCGGTGTAGGTAGCAGGGTTGGAGCGTGGCGTACGGCCGATGGGGCTCTGGTCGAGGTAGATCACCTTATCAAGTTTATCCAGTCCGTTGATCTCCACGCCATCAACCTTATTAACCTTCTTGGCATGGTTAAGCAGTTCACGTGCCACAGGCAGGAGCGTCTGAAGGATCAGTGAACTCTTCCCGCTTCCACTGACTCCAGTGATGCAGACAAAGTTGTGCAACGGTATCCGCGCATCAAGATTTTCAATATTGTTCAGTGTGACATGCTTTATCTCTATCCATGCCTCCTGCTCCCTGTCGTGCGGATAACTGATCTGCTTTTTACCATTGAGGTACTGTGCAGTAAGCGTTTTTGCCTTGAGCAGTTTTTTCTGATCGCCGGCAAAGACCACTTCACCACCAAATGCACCTGCTCCGGGTCCAATGTCCACGATGTAGTCTGCGGCCATAATGGTCTCTTTGTCATGCTCCACGACAATGACAGAGTTGCCCTTTTCTTTGAGTGAATTGAGCGTACGGATCAGCTTCATCGTATCGCGCTCGTGCAGTCCGATGCTCGGCTCATCGAGCACGTACATCACTCCCGTAAGCCCCGAACCGATCTGCGAAGCGATACGGATACGCTGCGCCTCCCCGCCGGAGATGGTACGCGCGTCACGCCCGAGGGTGATGTAGCCCAGTCCCACATCGTAAAGAAAAAAGAGACGCTCTTTGATCTCCTTGAGGATCGATTCGGCGATCATCTTCTGCTGTTCAGTGAGGTGCGAGAAGTTGGCGTCGTCGGCAAAGTAGGCGTAACTCTCTTCAATGGGCATATCGATGATGTCAGCGATGTTGTGTCCCTCTATCTTGACAGCCAGTGAGCGTGGACGAAGGCGGTGCCCCTGACACTTGTCACACACCTTTTCAGTCATGTACTCGCTCATATCCTTTTCGTCTTTGAACATATCCTGCGCAAACTTGACGACACCGGGCCACTCACGCTTAAGTTTATGGCGCTTCCAGGTGAAGTCAACCGTGGAGCCGTTGCCATAGAGAATGGCTTTCTGCTCATGCGTCTCCAGCTCACCATAGGGTTTGTGAATATCGATGCCGTTCTGTTCACAGAAAGCGTTGAGAAACTTCGTGTAGTAGCTCTTGTTAAATCCGTACATGATCTTCACCGCACCCTTGTCGATGCTCAGATCGGGATCGATTACCTTTTTAAGGTCTATCGTGTAGCGGATCCCCAGTCCGTCACAGGCAGGGCATGCCCCTTTTGGCGAGTTGAAGGAGAAGCTGACCGGTTCAAGCGGCTCAAAACTGATCTTACAGTCAAAACAGGCAAGATGCTCGGAGTAGTGGTACTCCTTACGCTCCAGTCCAAGCTCCTCCCAGTTGAGCACCTCGATCTCCATTTCGCCGTAACTCTCCTTGAGCGCCTTTTCCACATCCTGCCCTATTCTGTCACGGCTATCTTCTTTGACAACCACACGGTCAATGACCACTTTGATACTGTGTTTTTTGGTCTTGGAGAGTTCTATCTCGTCATCGAGACGCACCATCACTCCGTCGATCATCGCACGCACATACCCCTTGTGGCGCAGTGATTCAAGCATATCGGCAAAAGTTCCCTTTTTCTCTTTAACCAACGGCGCCATAATGACAAGCTTGGCACCCTCTGGAAACTTTAACACCTCTTCAATAATATCAGCCGCACTCATCGATGAGATGGGCTTGCCGCACTGATGACAGTACTGTCTTCCCACACGTGCAAAAAGCAGACGCAGGTAGTCATAGATTTCGGTAATAGTCCCCACCGTCGAACGCGGGTTTTTGGAAGTGGTCTTCTGGTCGATGGCAATGGCAGGCGTAAGCCCCTCTATCTTGTCTACATCGGGCTTGCCCACACGTCCGAGAAACTGCCGCGCATAACTTGAAAGCGACTCTATATAGCGGCGCTGCCCCTCGGCATAGAGCGTAGAGAACGCCAGCGTCGACTTTCCAGAACCAGAAATACCGGTAATGACCACCAGCTCGTTCTTGGGTATCTCGATATCGATGCTTTTGAGGTTGTTCTCACGCGCGCCGAAAACCTGAATGGTATCTTTTTTCTGTTTCAATCGTCTTCCTGTATGGGATGTAAAAAATCAAGCAGTGATTATAGCATATTTTGAAAGTAAAATTGGAAACAAGACGTATCCAAAACCCCTTTTCATTGTGCTATAATAATCTTATCAATAGATTTCAGGAGAATCCCATGAATGCCAACAAACTCAATACAATGCTAAATGACCTTAATCAACTCAAAGATGAACTGACCCTCAAAGCCAACCTCGGTGTTGCCCAAGCACAGGATGAACTCAAGAAACTCGAACCCATATACGAAGAACTCAAGGCAAAGACCGAAAAGATCGCAGATGTCGCAGGGGATACAGCATCCGAGCTCAAGGCAGCTGCGGAACTTGGCATCGATGCAGAGTCAAGCGAAGATGTCGAAACGGCACTTGAACTTGCCGGCGAACAACTCAAGAATGCATATGAAAAAGTCAAGCATATACTCTCTTAATTTCTAACCTAAAAACTGAGAGGTAGAGGAAGATATTCAAAGCTATGGAGATGATTGTGCAGTAGCTTTTTCGGCTATTATGGGCTAATACGCTGGATCATCCTGCTGCTGAGCGACTATGAAACCAACACCACACAAGGAGGTACATATGCCAAGAACGACGATAAAACAGGAGCTTGAAGAGCTCAAAAAGGAACTTGAAGAGCTTAAAAAAGAGGAGGCCGAACGCAAGCGCAAAGAGGAAGAAGCCGAACGCAAAGCGCAGGAGGCGAAGGAGGCCGAAGCCAAAGAGGCTGAAGCGAAAGCAAAAGAGATCATGGAGAGCATCGAGTCTGGCAAGAGCGATGCCAAAGAGGTGCTCAACGAACTGCTAGAAACCCTCAAGAAAGACTACGACAACCTCTCGCCCACCTCGGCTATTGTCCTCTTCGCACTCGGTGCCGCTTTCGGCCACGCACTCTCATCGAAATAAAGGAGAAACCATGAGCCAGGACCTCAACACCAAACTCAAACTGCTCGTCAAGAGCGAAAAGGCACTGCTGGGACTGCAGATGCGTACCAAAAGCCGCCAAACGTTCTGGATAGCCCTTGCACTGCTGGCCGTGCTTGTCACGCTCATTCTGCTCAATGTGACTGTCTACCTCTATCTTGTGCAGACACGCACGCCTCTTGCCGCGGTGAGTATGCTTACGGGCATCAACCTTGCGGTCGCAGCACTCTTCTTCTTCATCTCCACCCGTCAGGAGAACCTCGCCGAAGCCAAAGCCATCGAGGAGATACGTGACTTTGCCTGGGAACAGGTCTCCACAGACATCGACGAGATGAAACAGGGCGTCGGTGACTTCAGGGAGAGTGTCGTCAAGGTCAAAAAGAGTGTCGACTCTCTTGCTTCGGGCACCGCCTTTGGACTCAACAAGGTCATGCCGGTCATCACGACACTCATAGAACTGAACAAGAAGCGATGAGTATGAAAAGCAGACTCTCTACCATAACGGCCATCGCGCTTCTAAGCCTGCCCCTTGTCGCTCAGGACCTTGCCCAGAAGAGTGAGAACAGGAGCGTATTCCGCATCGTACCCACCGTCTCATCCAACCCCACTGCAGGTACCGGTGCAGGTGTAACCGCGACGGCACTATACTATGTCGACGAGGACTCCTCTCCCTCACAGGCGATCGTCTCCGGCACCTACACCGACTCCAAAAGCTACAATATCGTAGCCATCAACAAAATGTTCTTCAAAAGTGACAAGTGGCAGTCGAACACCTTTGCCGCACACATCTACAACAACATGGCATACACCATCCCCAATGCGCTGATGCCTGTCCTGCCACCAATGACAGAAGAGGATAATGAGGTACGCTACAATGCCTCCATTTATACCGCGATGCAGCAGTTTCTCTACGAAGCGGTTCCAAACTTCTATGCAGGCGCACAGCTTTTCTACATCAGCCAGCAGTTCGATGCTCTCAACGATGCGGGAGAAAGTTTTCTGCAGACGCGTGGCATTGAAAACTCCACGCGCGGCGGCTACGGCATCTCCCTCATCTACGACACACGCAGTAAGAGCGAAAAGATCTATCCCAAAGATGCCGCCCTCATCAACGTCACGGCGAACCACTTTCCAAAAGCCTTCGGTTCCGAAGAGAGCTACTACAACCTGATGCTGAATGCCAGAGAGTACACTCCGGGCTTCAAACCAAACGATGTGGTCGCCATGCAGTTCTACGCCCAGTACTCAAGCCCAGACACCCCTGACGGTGCACTCGCCGCCCTTGGCGGACGCAACATTCTGCGCGGCTTTCCCATAGGGCTGCACAAGGCACGCAATATGCTGGCTGCGCAGGGAGAGTACCGCTACCGCATCGAAGGGACACGTTTTCGTGCCACCGCCTTTGCCGGCTACGCCCACTTAAGCGGCGGCTCTGCAGGCACTGAAACCGGCAGCCGCGACACCGACAACGGCAGCTACTACAGCGGTGGTGTCGGGGTACACTACATTCTGGCTCCAAAACAGCAGCTTGACTACCGTGTCAATGTCGCCTACACGAACGAAGGTGAGCTCTTCGTCTATGCGAGTTTGAACCAGGCGTTTTGATAAATTAAAAAAATTAAAAGTTTAGGGTTGAGGGTTGACGAGACTGCCGGAGGTTTGACCTGATAGCGACAAAGGTACACCCAACCCGCAGGGCGGCTCTGCCGTTTGCATCTGCCAGAGCTGTCAAGTCAAACCGATAACACTCTATTTGACCTCTTCAAGGTAAGGTGGCTGCCATTTGCCGTCGATCGCCACCTGTTTTGGGCCGTACATACGGATAACCAGGCTGATGACCCCTTTAGCGCTGCTTGGCAGCCAGTTTGACTCTTTCTCTTTACCCGGTGAGGTACTCTGGATATAGATATCTACCGATCCGTCGGCGTTGAACTTCAAATTGTCACGGTCGCCTATCGCGTAACGATTGATCGGGTTGTCAATAGGGAAACCGTCTTTATCATAAATCGTTACAGACCAGAAAGCATCCACTGGCGGCTCTTTGTCGAAGTGGATACGGTACTTTTTATCCCCTGTTGGAATTTTACCGTTCTTATCGGTCACGTTGAGTGGATAAAATGCCCAATAGTAAGGGTTCGCACCGAGTCCGTAGAATGCGGTCGTCGCTCTTTGAAGATAGTCGATACCGTAGACACCGACGCTTTTGGTGAGTATCTGCCATCCGTTGACAATGCTGCCGAGTCTCGAGGCATATTCACGCATCACGTCGTGACTTTTTGCAGTAGCTCTCTCGAGTGCTGATTTGACTTCGACAGGGAGTTTGTCGTAATCGAACCCTTCAGGTCTCAGACCGATACGTTTCATACGATCGAGTCTCACCTGGTCTGTTGCGTGCGGCGGATGCGTTTTCATAAGCTTCATCGCCATCGTGAAGAAAGTTTTGGCATCCATCTTCTCCACCTGTTTTACCGGAGGCGTGACATCATCCACACTTTTGTCCTTTTTGAAGACGGGTCTAAAAGGTTTTCCCGCTGCAAAATAGCTCAAAGGTGTAAGTTTGTAGCCGTCCTGGATCTTGTGGATATAGTCGTAATCTTTCGGGCCGTTAGTCTGTGTACGACCGATGATCCAGAACATCGGCGTCGTCGCATCGATACGCTCGACACCTTTGGGTAGCTTACCTTTCCACTCAGGCATACAGAGTGCGTAGTTCCCTGCTTTTGTACCGTTGGCATAGGTTCCTACCACAGCGAAAGTGTCGGTCCACATATCGTACATCGGCAGCATATAGAAGCGGTCTTTGACCTCCGGAACGCTCAGAATGACAGGCTCTTTGCTTACATCGACCCAAGCTAAGGAGTAAAGCGTGTCGAAGTTGGGGCGAACGACCTCCCTGAACTTGGCATTGGGAAAGGTTCGGATGTGCGTAAACTGCATCATCGGACCGCGATTGGGATTCTCTCCCAAAGGCATATTGGTCATCTGTTTGCGCGTCACCTCCATCAGTACCAGTGGATAGGTGTAGATATAGCTCTGCAGCGCAATGCGGTCAAGCTCCTCGTTTTTGGGTGTCGCTGCCGTAACAGCAGAGGTACCGACAAAAGCGGTAACAAGCGTTACGGCAATCAGTCGTGTCATTTTTTTCAATATCATTTTCATACTCCTTGTGTTGAAATGGGAAAGAGAAACTGTACCTGAATATGAAGCTACATCTCCATTCTTGTACAAACTGTTTTATTGTATCACAAAGGATGCGTGTGCAATATCGGAAAAACGCAAACTGGAGAAATTAGTGCCTGAGGGTCTCTACGGGAGATTCACCAAAGAGTTTCCTGTACTCCGAGGCGAAGTGTCCCAGATGGAAGAAGGCGTATTTGAGCGCGACATCGGAGACTTTCGTTGTCGTGGGATTTGCCGCTTTGAGCTCTTCGCGCACCTTGTGCAGGCGCAGCAGCTGCAGGTACATCTTCGGCGTCATGCCAAGGTTGTGCTTGAAGGTGTACTGCAGCGTACGCTGGCTGACACCCAGCTCCCTTGCAGTATCTGTCAGCTTCAAATCATAGTCGAGACTGCCGTGCAGCATCTCCCTTGCGCGCTTGAGGATGGCATTCTCCTTTCGCAGCGAAGCGTCATCTACGATGATGAAGGAGAAGAGTGCGTGGATGATCTGCGTCTCTATCTTGGCGTAATCGAGCGTATGCTTTTTGGTCGCCTCATACTCGACAAAATAGTGCAGCCAGCTCTGGATGAAACGAAGAAACGCCAACTCCTCTTTTGGGTTGAGCAGCAGCGTTTTACGCTTTGACGCATCACCAAACGGTACGCCGTAGTAGGCAAAAAAAGACTCCTGAAAAAACGCTTCGTCTATCGCAATGGTAAAGGTGGTATTGCGCTGGCTGATGACAAGATCCATCTCCTCATCGCGCGTCATCACAAGCAGTTCTCCCCGCTGAAGTCTGTGGTTACGGTAGTTTACCACCCCCTCGGTGCGGTTGTAGGTGATGACCACACTCTTTTTGGGACAGACCCCCTGTACGAGAAAGGGGGCATTGTAGCTTGTGGAACCAAACTGAATATGGGGTGTATGAAATCCTGCAATCTCGATCAGCAGTCGCTCATGCTTGGAAAGCGTCTTGATCTGCGCATCCCATCCGACCGAATAGGCGACGGCACGCTCACCGTCAAGTCTGGGTGACTTCACCACCAGTCCGGGGTGAAAGGTCGGCATATCCGGTGAAGAGAGGGACTGTTTCAAGTTAGGCATACACCCATTATAGCACAGGCATACTTTCTTAAAAGGTGCAAAAAGTTGCCTCTTTTTTCATCACACTATTTGCTGTAAAAGGTGATCTTCTTTACAAAGGCTTTCGCACCGCCCTGGGTACCCTGGGTGTTCATCTGAAACCCAAACGCCACTACTGGTGGTGTCTGGGTACCAAACTCCTGTCGAAACTTCTTGTCTATCTCAAATCGTGTCTTGACAAGCCCTTTTTGGTTGGAGACACAGTAGTAGCGGCCCGATTTTTTGTAGAGCCTACCAAGGTAGCGTTTGCCCACCTTCTCCTTCTCTCCGATGAACGGGCCGAAAAAATAGGGAGCAGACGGCGCGAACGGCACACCGCTTGAGAACTTCTGTGTGCCAAGGGCGATAATGGCACCCAGCGCCAGACGGTTCTTGCCCTGCTCCCAATTCGCACCCTTTGGAAACCTCTCGACACCCCACTCGATGACCACGGAGCCGACATTGTGCAGCGGCTGCTTGAGTCGCAGCCCCCACAGTCCCGCCAGCTGTTTGTGTGTGGACATCTCCACCCCTTTGGCGGTGATAGTGGGGTTGAGTTTTTTGGAGTCAAGCAGGAACTCGTACCCCTTGGGTGTAAGTATCGAAACGGCGTTGCCTTTTGGCTGCTTTGTAAAATCAATACTGTAGAGTACCTTGCCTCCGGCAAATACGGCCGCCGTCATAAGCAGAACTCCCCATACGGTTTTCTTCATCATACATCCTTTTTCGTTTTCATACTGTCATAGTATAGCCAAAGTTGCGTTCCAAGCTTTTTAGACTATAATATCCCATTCAGACAAAAAGGGTGCTCGATGCAAAGAGAGATTGGTGTACTGAAAACAACACTGTTCACGCTTGCAGCGGCACTCCTTGCTGGCTGCGCTCCTGCCCCCCATCCACAACAGACCAAAGCCTGCGACCTGCCTGCCATACAAAAGCCAAAACAGCCGCTCAGACACTACCTGCAGAAGACGGACAGACCCCTTACGGCAGGCAAATCGGCATTCTATCCCCTGCCGTTGCCAAAAGATGCGCTGGCCACCCGCCTCTTTCTGATAGACCACGCGACAGAGAACCTCGATGTACAGTACTATATCTACGAAACCGACACAATAGGCCACCTCATTGCCTACCACCTCTATATGGCGGCAGAGCGCGGTGTCAAGGTGCGTATACTGCTCGATGACATCTCGACAACAGGCAAGGACAAGGCGATCGCCACGCTGGCGCAGCACCCCAACATCGAACTCAAACTTTTCAACCCCAACCGTCTGCGAAAAAGCTTTCGCAACCTCGCTCTGCTGCTCGATGTCAACCGCCTTGGCAAGAGGATGCACAATAAGGCACTCATCGCCGACCACATTGCAGCCATCATCGGTGGACGCAATATCGGCGATGTCTACTATGCAAGCAGTGAAGAGACCCTCTTTCTTGACTATGATGTCATCACCATCGGCCGACTCGTTCCCCAGCTTGAAAAGGCCTTCTCTCTCTACTGGAACTCTGAAGTCTCCGTCGATGCGGGCGAAGTCATCGATATCAATGACAAAAACAGCCCCGTCAGGGCTTCATGCATCCTTGAAAACAGCATCGAACGCTTCAAGCACAGTATTATCGGCCATGAGGTATATCATAACTCCATTCTGAAAAAACTGCAACAGGGCAGTTTGACCTTTACCGTAGCCAAACGAACCGACCTCTTCTACGACCACCCGCAAAAGGTACTTACAGACGAAAACAACAACACCTACCACATCTCCACACAGGTGGATGAAGCACTTAAAAAGGTTGAAAGGGAGCTCATTATCATCTCTCCCTACTTTATCCCCAGTGATAAGATACTTGCACGATTTAAACACCTTAGGCAAAAGGGTGTAGATATCACCGTCATTACCAATTCACTGGCTTCCACCGATGTATTCCCGGTCTACGGCGGCTATGTCGATTCCATCAAACCGCTGGTGGCGATGGGCGTACACCTTTACGAACTTAAACCATCCGTACTCAAACGTTTGAAAAAGCAAAAGGGACTCGACCACGTTCCTGCCCTTTCACTGCACACCAAATTGATCTTTGCAGACGACAGCCGCATGGTCATCGGCTCGGCAAACATCGACCCGCGCTCTGAGAAACTCAATACCGAACTGGTCGTATTCGTAAGCTGTAAAAAACTGGCAAAAGAGGAAAAAGCATTGGTAAAGCAGGTCTTAAAACAGGAGAACTTCTACAAGCTCTCCTACGGTTTGTATCCCAAAAGTGTTTATAACGACACAGCGTTCTATGGCCCTATTTGGAAGACCAAGGAGAAGGGCAAAACAAAAATATACTACGGCCCGCCCCACTCAGGCTTTTGGAAACGTATCGGTGCTGATCTGATACGCCTTCTGCCGGTAAAGGGATATTTATAATAAAGATGAAATATATCACCCCGCAAAAAACATCTTCTTCACCAGTATCACCAGTGAAATGAGATAGAGCAGCATCAAAGCTGCTTTGTGATGTCTGTCGTGTACATGGTCTTTAAGCCAGATACCTAAGAATACACCTACTAAAGAGGCCACCGCGACGATGAGCCCGTCGGCAAAGTCGATGGTGCCTATCATCAGGCGGCTGATGAGACCGGCGATGGAAGAGAAAACCACAAAAAAGAGCCCTGCACTGATGGCCTTTTTAAGCGGATAGTGCAACAGTCCTACCAACAAGGGGGTCAGAATAATTGAACCGCCGATTCCCAGGGTGATAGAGAAAATACCGATAATCAGACCAATGGCAAACAACACCCCTTTATTGAGTGTTTTGGTCTGAGAATCATCTGTATGGTTTTTTGAAAAGAAGAGGCGAAAGAGTGCAAAGATAAGAATGCCGAAAAAGAGAAACTGCAGTACCGTATCGGAAACATAATGCGTCACATAACCGCCAAGATATCCACCGGCAAATCCGCCGATACCGACGAAGATCCCCTCACCAATGATGAGCGAACCTTTTTTCCAGTTGAGGTAGGAGCCGAATACAGATGAAAATACCATCTGTACAATGGAAATACCGATAGCATCTTTGATGCCAAAACCGATTGCAAGCAGGATAGGTACCAGTATCATCCCGCCGCCGATACCGAAAAAGCCTGACATGGCACCGATAAAAGTACCGACAAGTGCAAGTTCTATAAACATAGCCTACCTCTTCTTAGTGTGAGGCAATTATAGCACAACAGGCAGGTACATAAACTGTGAAAGGAAAATAATGGTCAGAACGAATGCAAAGGGAAGCTGGTGCCCTTTGAATACCAGGGGCTGGATCTTGAAATATACCTGCAGTCCGCCACGCAGCCCAAGCCAGATACCAAGGAAGGCTTTGAGCCCAAGCAGCATCTGAAACCAGGTCAGGCCGTTTGGCCCGATTGGTCCATAGACTTGCGTAATAAGATAGAGTCCGGTTCCTACAGCTACCAATAGACTTGGCGGTACTACTTTGCGCACATACTTCATGAATGACTCACGAATTTTCTGATGTTCCTCTTCAGAGAAAGAAAACTTGATCTTGCTTAGGAAGAGATTGTCGGTAATGAGAAAACCGCCGTAAATGAAAGCAGCGAACAGGTGGATCGTTTTAATCAGTACAAAGGTCATGGTACATCCTCTTTTTGGATGGGATTATAGTCTTTTCAAGCCTATAAACGCTTGAGCTTTGTCAAGCTTCGTGCCTGAATTTTTGTGAAAAGAATGCCTCGATCACTTCACGTATCTCAGAAGGTTCCTCCATACGGTTAATCGTATCCCTGAATGCTGAAGCCCCTTGAAAACCCGCTTTGGAGTAGGCATGCAGGTTTTTGCGGAACATAATGGCACCGTAACGGTCGTAGTAACGTACCATCTGATCAAAATGCTCAAGTACAACCTCTTTGATCAACGCTGAACTGGGTTCTTCCATACCCTCTTTGATCTGAGCAAAGATCCAGGGTGCCTTGACTGCAGCCCGTCCTATCATAATGCCGTCTGCTCCGGTATGCTCCAGCACCCATTTTGCCTTTTGGGGAGAATCGATATCCCCGTTGGCGATGACAGGAATAGAGACAGCTGCTTTGATCTCTGCAATTGCATCGTAGTCAACCGCAGCTTTATAGCGTCCTGCCCTTGTCCGTCCGTGCACGGCAATGTAGTCCGCCCCGCTTGCTTCGGCAATGCGGGCAATCTCGACATGGTTCTTTTCATTGAAGCCCAAACGCATTTTTACGGAGGTGTAAGGTTTGTTGGAGTGCTTTTTGATCGTTTCTATCACCCGTCCCATCTGTGGCAGATCTGTCAGTAGCGAAGAGCCCTGAAGGTTGTTGACCACTTTGGGTGCCGGACAGCCGCAGTTGAGGTCAATGGCACTGACTCCCTCTTTTTCATTGATCACTTCAACCGCCTTTTGGATCACACCAAGGTCTGAGCCTGCGATCTGAACGGCATACGGGTCTTCACTCGGCGCCTTTTCAAGCATACGGTACGTCTTCTTGCTGTTATGGATGAGGGCGTTAGAGCTGATCATCTCCGAAACAGTCAGATCGACACCGAATTTTTTGACAACAGATCGGAAAGGAAGGTCGGTATAGCCCGCAAGCGGGGCTAACGCGTAGAGTGGTTGCGAAAAGTCAAGTTTTGCCATAGAGCCTAAGCGTTTTTACAGATCGATTCTGCATCGATCAGCTCTTCAAGTTTAAAACGCTTGTCCTGTTTTTTAAGCTCGAAAAGTGCACGGAATTTTACAAACTCACTCTCTTCATGCTCATCGAAATACGCTTCGATCTGATCGAGAAGTTCATATTCAAAAAGGAGGTAAAGGTACGCATTTTGCGCTTTAGGGTTCTCTTTCTGATATTTCTTGAAAAGTGCCAGATTCTGTTCCGGAGAGAAGATTTTTTTCGTAATACGTGCAATACGTACAAAGTCGGCACACTTGAGCTTGAGCGCTTCAATGAAATCTTGAAGAATTTCAGGTGTGATACCCACTTCTTCATCTTCGGCAGCACGTTCAAGCATGACCATAAAGTTCTCTACATCAAAGACTTTTGCATATTTACGTGCTTTGAAGAATGTCTCTCTGCTGGCAAAAATACGTAGCGCTTCCTTGCGTACCAGTTCAGAGAACTTGTCCGAAGATTTCATCACCTCTTCGACAAAGTCAGGGTCACTCTCCAGCCGGTTCAGACGGTTTTGAATGAGATGAGGATTGCCCTCACTGAAAACTTTGGAGAGCCTGTTCTCTTTAAGGTCGACATATTCACCGTTTTTGATCTTGTTGAGAATATTGACGATTTTGCTGAGTCTGTCACTGAGCCCTTCTACACCGTCTATAAGTGTCAGGTTGGACTTGCCAAGCAAAACTGCGGAGCGTTTAATATTGTCCACCATATACTTCTGCTCTTTTGGCTCATTGAGCAGTGACCAGTAGAGTGCATCTTCCAGTGTTTCCGCATCACTCTCCCACTTTTTGGTCTTAAAGTAACTCTTGACACCATAGTAGAGCATATGAAAGATCGTAAAGATCAACAGCAGCAGCATTGGCAATATGACCCATACCGCTACCGGAAAATTTAAATTGACCCCCATTACTTCGATCATGAAGTTATTGGGATTGACCACATGTACCAGTGCCCCCACGATACCTGTCAGCGTCAGTGCCGCAAAAATATACAGACCAAGTCTCATACTGCTCCCCTTTTTGCAGCAGTCTTCTTTTTACTGCTGCTCTTTTTCGTTGATTTCCCTACAGGTGATACAGAAACGTGCAAAATTCTTTACCTCAAGGCGTGCTTTTCCAATAGGCTCTTCACACATTTCACAGATCCCGTAGGTTCCGTTTTTTATTTTATCCAAAGCGAGGTCAATTTCTGCTAATTCTTTGCGCTGTTGCTCCAAAATTGCACTGTCTACAACCGATTCGGCAGAGGCAGAGGCATAATCTCCCTCATCTTTGAGTTCAAGTGAGCGCATTTCATTCAGTTCCAGTGTCGTACCTGTCAAGTTCTTCTCGATCTGTACCCGTCTGTCAAGCAGTTTATTTCTGAACATTTCAATCTCTTCTGGTGTCAGCATATGTTTTTCTTCCTATTTGTGATATGGGTGATTGTTGTTGATGGTCAGACCGCGGAAGATCTGTTCGAGCACAACAACTTTCACCAGCTTATGTGAAAGCGTAATTTTACCAAATGATACTGCTTTATTACATTTGCTTAGAAAATCCCTCTCAAGCCCGTAGGCACCGCCAATGTAGAAGTTTACCGTTGTGCTATCCTTAAGCAGATTTGCAAATTGGTGACTGTCAACCTCTTTGGAAGCAGGGTCAAGTGCAACATTAAATCCTGTTGCAAGATACTTTTCGAACACTTTGCTGTATGCTTTTTGTGCTGCAGCAGGTGAAATATCATGTGCTTTGGCTACCTCTTTATCAAACAGTTCGATCACTTCCACTTTCGCAAAGGGCTTGGCGATTTTTTTGTAGTGCTCCACCAACGGAGCGTAGAGCTGATCTTTCCCTTTTTTGTCTATGATGATAACGTTGATTTTCATGAGCGGCTCCAAAAATTTCGTTATTGTACCGCTTTTTGCTACAATTTGCACCATAAAAGGGACTTCTACAAAGGATCTACCGTGAGTGACATTCAGCTTGGCATTTACCCGCTGCACTACGAGCAGGTGACCGACCCCGCATTCCTTTGGCAGCACATCTATCCCAACATGCTGCGGAACTACTACTGGAGTGACGATTTCAGCCCGGAGTATTACATTGCCCAGGCACAGGCCGGCTTCATTGCCGTTACCGACATCTATCAGGGTATGGAACTGCTGCTTCCCGAGATCCAGTTCTCTTACGCCCTGCTGCACTACAAGCATCTCCATACAAGAAAAAAGGTCGGCAAACTGCTTGACCGCGGTTTGGGACTGACCGTTACATCAGAAATCGATGCCGTCTGCGACAAGATACGCAGCTACCATAAAAACTGCTGGCTTACCCCTGCTTATCAGGCGACACTCAATACAACAAAAAATATTGATGCGGACTTCCAGATACTGTCTGCCTATATTGAAGAAGAAGGAGAGATGATTGCCGGTGAGGTCGGCTACATTATCGGTGAAAGCTACACAAGTCTCAGCGGTTTTTCAAATCGCCAAAAACGTTTTCGAAACTACGGTACCGCACAACTGGTACTGCTGGCGCACTTCCTGCATGAACAGGGCATAGACTTCTGGAACCTTGGCCAAAGCTATATGCCATACAAATTCGCACTCGGTGCTGTGCAGTATGAACGTGAAGCCTTTTTAAAAGAGTGGTTCAAACATACGCGTTGAGGCACAGCGTCACACCATCGGTACTGACCACTTCCGGTAGTAAGCAACCATCCGAAGCGTTACACCGAAGAAAAAAAGCAGTGAAAGAGTCAGAAAGCTGACGGCATCGGTACGATGCAGCACAAAGACACCCACTCCTATCAGCAGCGATACTGTACCGTAAAAACCGGTTTTGAAGACAAAAGGCACTTCGTTGATGATGACATCACGCGTAATGCCTCCGCCTACAGCCGTAATAAATGCCAGTGCCAATACACCGGTGAGGTTGAGTCCCTCCTCCAGTGCGATCATCGCTCCGGTAATGCTGAAGGAGATGAGCCCGATGGAGTCACTGAGGATGAAAAAAGGACGGTTCTCTATGGAGTCACGCTTGTGAAAACGGAAGAGAATCAGCAGTGTCATCACCCCCAGTATCATCACAGCAGGTACGTTACTGCTGAAAGCGTACGGGGTACGGTCGGCAATGACATCACGGATTATCCCGCCGCCAAAAGCGGTAAGAAAAACAGAAATGAATACACCGAGAAAATCAAGCCTGCTGCGCACTCCGACAAAAAATCCGGAGATGGCAAACGCAACAATACCGATATATTCAGCTACTTCGAACATCCGTTCTCCTTTTTAGGATAAATTATACTAAAATACGCTTCATGAAATCGCAAGCCAACCCCAAAAAGATCCTCTTTGTCTGTCTTGGAAACATCTGCCGCAGTCCCCTTGCAGAAGGCATTGCCCAAACATACCTTGAAAAAAAAGGTATTGCCTGGGAAGCTGATTCCGCCGGTACAAGCGGATGGCATGAAGGAGAACCGCCCTGTGAGAACGCCATCAAGATTGCAAAAATGCACGGGATAGAGATTGCCCATCAGCATTCACGTCCGGTCAATGAAGCTGATAAAGATATCCGTACACGTATTGTCGCACTTGACAGGAAAAATCTTGCCGATCTCAAGGCACAGGGTTTTTCCAATGTTCATCTGCTTGGAGATTTCGGCGGCTTTGGGGGAGAGGATGTGCCCGACCCCTACTACTTCCCCGGCTTCGAGGGATTTGAAAAGGTATACAGCATGATCGAAACCTGCGTTCATGACTTCATTGAAAAGGTAGAAAATGGAAGCCTCTGACTACTGCACCATAACAACCACAACCGACAATGACGAAAATGTCGAACTGATCACCCAGACACTGCTGCAGGAGGAACTTGCCGCCTGCATACAGAAAAGCCCCATCGAGAGCTCCTACCGCTGGAAAGGAAAGATCATCACCTCCCGCGAAATCCGGCTGGACATCAAGACCAAAGTCTCACTCTACCTGCAGGTCAAGGAAACCATCGAACGTCTGCATACTTACGAAGTACCCGAAATCATGATGAAACGCTTCGATGATGCCAAATTCGACTATCTGCACTGGATAGATGATGTGACCAAAAAAGACCCTGTCATCGAGTGTGCCAGCGAAGAGGTATGGCAGTAGCGCTCACTCTGCCAATATGTCAAGCAGGTCGTAGAACTCCTCCGGTGACACATACCCGTAAACCGTTTCATCTTTCAAAAGCTCGCCATGACTGCCAAAAAAGAGCATAGTCGGTGTTCCAAAGACTTTGAAACGGCGTTTGATTGCCATACTCTTCTCATCGGAGTGGTTGGTAATGTTCACACGCACCGCAACGAACTTCTCATTCAAAATCTTTCTGACACGCCGATCTTTCAGTGTCGTCGCTTTCATCTTTTTGCACACACTGCATGTATCGCTGTAGAAGTAGACCACAAGCGCTTTGCCCGCTTTCTGTGCTTTTTGCTGTGCTGCCTCAAAGGCGTTCATGTCAGAGACGAGTTCAAACGGAAGGGTTTGGGACACACGGCTTCCGCCTGCGACCACGACAGGCTCACTTTTCAACGGCTGCCACATATCTTCTGAGCCCTTTGCCGCTCCTACAAGCAAAATAACACCCCATACCAGCAGCACGACCCCCAGCGCCTTGCGCAGGTAGGCAATACCGCCTGCAGGCTGCGGCAGCGGTTCAAGGGCATCAAGGTAGATTCCCAGTACCAGTGCGAAGAGTCCCCAGGTGATCAGTTCTGAAAAGAGGTTGAGTTCATTGAAAAGATAGATTGCTACGGCCAATAACAAAACGCCAAAGAAGTATTTGACACTGTTCGTCCAGCCACCTGCTTTGGGAATGAAACTGCCTGCACCCACCCCTACGACAATAAGCGGCACCCCCATTCCAAGTGCCAGAGAAAACATCGTCGTCGCGCCAAGACCAGCATCCTGCGTGGCGATGGCAACACTCAAAAACGAAATGAGGACCGGTGAGACACACGCCCCAAGAATAAGCGCAGAGACCGCCCCCAGGGCAAAGACCATCACGAACGAACCTCCCTTGAGTTTTCTGGACTCCACGTCAAGTCTGGACTGTAAAAATGCGGGCAGCTGAATGGTGTAGACACCAAACATTGCCAATGCCATCAGGACAAAGACCAGACTCATCGCCCCTATAGCCCAGACATTCTGAAAGTACGACTGCAGCTGTTCCCCTGTCGCCCCCGCAAGTGCACCCATTACGGTGTAGGTTGCCGCTGTACCAAGCACATAGGCAAGCGAGAGCCAGAAAGCCCTGAGTTTTGTCAGGTTTTCCCCCTGCCCTGCTATGATGCTTGAGACAATCGGTACCATCGGCAGCACACAGGGCGTAAAGGTCAATAGCAGCCCCGCACCGAACGCACCAGCCATCACCCCGAAGGTACTTTGTACAATGGGAGTTGATTCCGCCCCAAAGAGCGCTGCAGTAAAAAATATTGTCCATAACACTATTACAAACTGTTGCATAGAGAACCTCTCTTTTTTTGAGAGTCTATACAAAAAGTGTGCATTCAGTGTGCAACCTTCTATAAAAGCCCTTTGAGTACTTCAATGTAAGTCTGAATATACTTCTCCTTCTCTTTGCGCCTGTATTGCATGACCCAACGCGGATGGGGCAGCACCTCTATGGTATCAAAGAAATCATAGCGTGCATTGAGTGTTTTCAGGTAGGCAAGGTTCTTGCCCTGCCCCACTGTAGCAATGCTGCGGCTGACATTGGGGTACGCCATCTGCTTTTTGATGCTTTCGACAATCAGCGGTTCAAAATAGGCAAGCGTCTCTTTGTCATCGTAATAGTTGTAGTTTTTGCCGTTGCGCAGCAGCCCGAAGGGCAGCACCGTCGTAAAGAGAAAATCGCAGTAAAAGGCTTCGGGGTCGCCATAGGCATCGACCACTTCACAGATGAAGTTGGCACTGAGTTCACTGCGTTTTTCAAGTGTGTTTGCGATGCCGCACTTCTCCTCCATCAGAATCGGGTCGGTAAACCCCACACCTGTAAGCCCCGCACCGTATCTGCCGGGGTTAATACCAAAGAGCAGCCTGCGCGCTCTGGTATCATCATAGTATTTACGGTAAAAAGCATCCATCACCCTGCGGGTTTCGGGAGTGTCGTAGGGGTAGATAACCTCCACGCCGTTTGGCGGAGAGAAGGTTTTCGGAAGAGAGAAGTAAAAGTCTAAAATATGTTCACTCAGTTTCATTGGAACATTGTAACACAGAGTATTAAAAGTCAGTAGACTTCACTGCCTACACCTCCTCCATCTTGTTCTTCCAGTAGTTGATCCATGTCTTTCTCAGATCGTTTGGATCAACATTACGGTACTGCGGGGGAAGATTTCGTCGAAGCTTGATGTGAAACTTCTTTGTCAGATTTTCGTTTTTCATGATACAGACAAACCCGTTGGCACCCTGCTGATGACAGCCGTAGACAGTAAAAGCATCTACATCGAGCCCCTGCTTTTTAAGCTGCTCGATGTTGTCCTGAAGCAGCGCTTCGAAGATACGCTCCTGGTTTTCGGGCGTGCGCCACTGTGAAACGGGAATGTTGAGTTTTTTAGCGTAGAACTTGCCGGTCGATGGGAGTATCTGGTACTTGCCATACGCACCCGTTTTTTTATTCACTGCCGTGTAACTGGCATTACGTGTCTCTACCTTTACAATCTTCTCTTTAATCTCGTCAAGTGAAGGATCGCCACAACCACTTAACCCCATCATTAAAAGTGCTCCACTACACATCATAAAATACTTTTTCATTTGATGTATGTTTTCCTCTCTTCCCAGTTACTCATACTATAACACCGCTCTGTTGAAGTATACCACGTTATTACATGATTGTTTAAAAATATTTGACAAAATTTTATATCCATTCAATGTACTCTTAATAAAGTAAAGGTATAAGCTTCGCCACCTGCTTTTTGTAATCGCGGTACGCATCCCCAAAGTGGCGTTCAAGATCACGCTCTTCGTAGTAGAGCCCTATGAGAATGTAAATACTTAACCCCGCACTCAAAAGCAGATGCCCGTACCCCATCGCCGGTGTCGCCCAGAGTCCTGCCAGTACGCCCAGCTGAATGGGGTGACGTACCACCCTGTAGAAGAGTTTCACTTCAAATGGAATCTCTTTAGGCGATACCCCGCGCAGGTAGTGCCACCCCTGCTGCAGCCCGAAGAGTTCGAAGTGGTTGATGACGAAGGTCGCCACAGTCGAGAAGAGCCAGGCGGCAACAAAAAGCGCACTCAGCAGACTGCCCCATATCGAACTTCTCAAATCCCACAGATACCCCTCGAAGGGCTGGAAGAAGAGGATGATGAGCCAGAGCAGCGCACCGGAAAGCCAGACATAGGTTGAACGCTCGATACTCTCAGGCAGTGTGCCAAAGAGTTTGCGTTTGATACTTTTGCGCGCCATCAGCGTATGCTGCAGACCAAAGAGAGCGATGAGCAGAAGATCGAGTGCAACCGCACCAAAGCTTATATCAGCCGTACCCCTGTCGATATGCCACGGCATCAGATCCCAGGGTGAGATGTAGAGAATGAACGCTATCTGCCCCGACATCGCAAAGAGGTAGGAGAAAACAGCGTATAAAAAGACTCCTGTTTTTTTCATACTCACATGCTCACCTTTCATCATTTTCAACATTCCCGATAGGAACAAATATCAACAAGAGAAGTCTCTCCAAAAGGACTCCTTAAATCGTTTACAAAAGATTATAACGAAGTTTCTCTGCCATTCTATTTCTAAACAGTTCGACGATCATTGGTACGGCACTCAACAACGACATGCTGCAGGCATACAACAACATACACGAAGACTTCTTCTACCCTATGGGCTAATCAGAGATCGATTGCATATCCTTTAAGTGTGTCAAGGTCGATAAGCTCGAGCATCCTCTCGTGTGTTGCGTGAATGAAGATGTGAGGTGCCATACCGTCTTTGTGCGCCTGCACGAAGCGCGGACCGCTCAGACACCAACTCTGTCCCGGCTTCACACCGGCAAAGTTGAACTCAGGACGCGGTGTGGAGAGGTCGTTTCCCACCCGCCTGGAGTACTCCAGAAACTCTTTTGTTGCATAGATGCACACAGCATGTACCCCAGGATTGTCCGGTCCGGAGTAGCAGGTGCCGTCACGGTAGAAGCCCGTCAGCGGTTTCAGAGAACAGGGTTCAAGCGGCTCGCCAAGTACATTTTTGGGTTCTTCCATCACTTCTCCTTTGCAGGCGGACAGACGAAGTGGCGCATATCGATGCCACCCAGCGTATCGTTCCACCCTATGTAGACATACCTGTTGCCACAGTCGACACCCAGAAAGCAGTTGCCAAAGTAGTGCGTCAGCAGTTCGCCTATCAATTCCTCCTTGGGCAGTGCCGCCACCCAGACAAAACCTATGGGTTTGAGTGCGGGTACCTCCTTGCTGCTGCGCATCAGGTCACGCAGTTTCGTCTCTATCTCACAGAGACTCTCATCATCATATACCCCCGCTTCCACCACTGCCTTGAAACTGCCGTTGTCCAGCACCTTTTTCCACTTGTCTGCCGGGCGCTTCGGTGCATACCGGTAGCTGTCACTCTCTTTGGCGATGCAGAGTGCACCTACCTGCTTGAAGGCATTTGTCGCCTCTTTTGACAGCTCCTGCAAGGCTTCGAAACTGTACTCACTACGGGTGAACCCCTCATCATCGAGCACGCCTTCTCTCTCCAAGACCAAAGCCGTCGCTTCATCGACCCTGCTTTTGTGATGTACGATGGCTACGGGAAAGTGTGTCTTCCAGTGCAGATGCGAATCGACATCGAGCAGCTCCAAAAATGCTTCTGTCTCAAACGCTTCAAGGTCGTGTACGGACTTTTCGATGTGTGCAATGATCTCCTGCATCCGTGCTCCTTTCAACTCTATTATTATTAATAATTATGACATATGCGCTTTGGAACACAACTTAAGCTGCACGTTTGTCTGGTAAATCTGTTAAGCGTGTATCGCTACCGCTCATCAGAGGCAGTGTTCTCGCACATACGCCAGTGCTGCCTCTTTGTCCTCAAAATCACCATCCATCTGTTTGGCATAGAGTGCATCGAGTATCCTCTTGAAGTTCGGTGAGGGCTCCAGGCCCAGTGCAATGAGGTCACGCCCCTGCACCATTGGCTTCAGCGGTCTGCTGCGCACCGAAAGCTGCTGCGCCTTCTCAAGCAGCCACTCTCCTGCAGGATACTCCCCCCGCTTCGCTTCAGGCGTCGTACGCCCCAGAAAATCAGCCTTTGCCACCAGTACCAGCTCTTCGATGTTCACCTTGGTCGCCAGCCGCCTGATAGCCCCTGCCTTGGCGCCCTGCCTGTAGAACTGCGAAGGCTTGAGATGATGTTCCACCAACGGCAGAATACTTTCAATGAAATCGTGTTCATTGGTCAGATGGTAGAGAAAAGTGCGGGTCGGTTCGATGCCGGCTTTTTCGTGGCCAAGCGCACGAATGCGCGCATTCGAATGAGGAATGAGGAATGAAGAATGAGGAATTGTGGTATGTGTTTCTGACGAAACACTTTTATTGATTGGCTGCCATTTTTCTACTCGGCCGTCTTCATATTCTATCGTGGTGGTGAGGGGTTTGCCGAAGTCGTGGCAGAGTTCGGCAAAGAGCAGTTTGAGTCGCCACTTCTCATCCTCCCCTTTTCCTTTTTCCCTTTTTAATTCTCCCGCCATCGCATTGACGCTCATCATCGTATGGACCCACACATCCCCTTCGGGGTGCCATTTGGGATCTTGCGGTACGCCACTGAGTGCGTGCAGTTCTGGAAAGTAGCGTGCCGTAATGCCCCACTCTCGCATCAGCTCGAACCCGACAGAGGGTTTGGGGGCTTTGAGCAGCAGCTTTTTCCACTCTTCGTAGACCCGCTCTTTAGGCAGCTCTTCAAGCATCCCTTCTGTAACCATCTTTTTGCACAATACCGCAGTCTCTTCGGCCACTTCGAAACCAAAGCGTGCGGCAAACTGTACCGCACGGTAGACGCGCAGGGGGTCTTCCACAAAGGTGGCGTCGTCGATATGACGCAAGATGCCAAACTGAATATCGTTCAGACCGCCGTAGGGATCGAATATCTCTTTTGTCAGCAGGTCGTAGCCTATCGCGTTGACGGTAAAGTCCCGCCGCTTTGCCGCAGTGGCGAAGTCCAGCCCGCCGTCAGGGACAACCTCAAAGCCCTGGTGCCCCTTTGCTGTTTTCTTTTCGGTACGCGGGAAAGCGAAGTCGTACACCTCTCCCCCGATGTGCAACTTCAGTACCCCAAAGCTCTTTCCCACCGCCGATACTTTGCCAAAGCGTGAAAGCAGCGTCTCAAGCTGTGAGACTTCCTTCAGGCCGTAGACCTCAATGTCAAAGTCTTTGGGCTCTTTACCCATTACCATGTCCCGCACCGCACCACCGACAAGTACGGCTTTGGCGCCTGCAACATCTATCATTTTGGCAGCATCTTCAAGCAGCGGGGGCAAGTGCATTATGGCTATCGTCCGTAGTAGGAGATAATGGAAGCTTTGCTGATAGTGTGCGCGTTGATCATAAATCCAGCCACAGGCGCATTGGTCTTGGGTGTGATGTCAAGCTTCGGCACATCGAGCGCATAGACGGTAAAGATGTAGCGGTGCGGCTTGTCACCTTTGGGCGGGCACGCGCCGCCAAAGCCCTCGATACCATAGTCATTTGTGACCTCGACAGCACCTTTTGGCATCGTTTTTTCGGATGCACCGCGTTCGAGCTTCGTTACGTTCGAGGGGATGTTGACGACCACCCAGTGCCACCAGCCGCTGCCCGTGGGCGCATCGGGGTCGTACACCGTCACGGCAAAACTCTTCGTACCCTTTGGCGCATCTCTCCAGCTAAGTTCCGGAGAGACATTCTGCCCGTTGCACCCAAAGCCCTTAAACTCCTGCATTTTGGTCAGCTGCCCTTTGATATCGCTGCTGGTAAGGGTAAAGTTGCCTGCTACCGCCATTACACTGGAGAGTATCAAAGAGGTTATAATACGTTTCATTGCATATCCTTTTTCTGTTTTTTGCAATTATATCCAATGCCCGACACGGATTCAATCTTTGAACGAAGCCCGCTCCAGCCATTTGGGAAGCTGCGCGACACTTTCAAGTACGCCATCGGGGACAATCCCTCTGTCAAGGTCACCTTCACAGTACTTTCCGGTCTTTACAAGCATCGCCTTCATCCCCGCATCCTGCGCACCTTTTATGTCAGACTCGATATCATCACCCACCATCAGCACCTCACCGGGGTTGAGTCCCATCGAAGAGGCGGCAAGCGTAAAAAAGTCTCTGCTTGGCTTGCCGATAAGTGTCGCTTCCACCCCTACGGCAAACTCCAGTGCAGCGATGAAACCGCCCGCATCCATCGAAAGCGCACCGTCATCATCTTTGAAGTAGCGGTTCTTCGCTGCTGCAACAAGTTTTGCACCCTTTTGCAGCGCACGGAACGCACCGTTCATACGTGCGTAGGTAAAGTTCGTATGCGCATCGCCTACCACAACAAAATCGGGGTTTTCAGAACGCAGTTCTTCGAAGTAGCGCTCCGCTTCGTCTGTCAGCACCGTATAGGCAGTACCCACCCGCTCCCTGATATAGGACTTTGTCGCATCGAGAGCGGTAAAGAGGCTTTCAGGCGGTATGGCAAAGCCCATCTTGCTTAGATTTTCATAGATGGTCTGGGGAGTGGTACGTGTGGTATTGGTCAGAAAGCGCATCGGGTAACGCGTCATAAGTTCCTTAACGGTCTGAGGTGCACCCTCTATGGGCGTATTGCCCACATAGAGTACACCGCCAATGTCGAAAAGCAGCCCTTTGATTGCATCCATAACAGACTCCTTTTATATGTTGTCCTTATGGGTTATTATATCACAGGTTAATCTTACTTTGCAAAACGGTGTAAAATCTCTTCAAGCGCTTCGACTGCCACATCCGGCGGCATATGTCCATGCGTATAGTGGTACTCCTCATCAAAGCTTACCTTCATCAGCTTCGCCATCGGTGAATGCCACGCCATATCATAGGCTCCGTTGTAGAGTGCATTGGAGTAAATGAGTACCGCATCGTGCCCGCCCATGTTCATGATACAGAAGACTTCAGGGTTAAATGCTACCACCTCATCGGCAATGCCTTCGGCTTTCAAGATGGCTGAGACGGCAACATCAGCCTGATTGATGGCCACATGTCCCAGTTTCGGCTGTGCCAGGGCATTGACATCACCCACCGCATAAATATTGTCAAATGTCAGATGTTGCATCGTCTTGTCTGTGGGTACCCATCCTTTGTCATCACCCAAGCCGCTCTGGGCAATAAAATCCGGTGCCTTGTAGGGAGGGATAATGATTGCAAGGTCACACGGCAGGCTCGATCCGTCGGCAAAGAGTACGGCATCTTTGGTGATTTCAACAAGCTCTTTTGCCGTATGCAGTGCAATATTCTTCTTTTCCATCAGTTTGGCAACTGGTTCACGTGCTTTGTCCCCTACATCCTCAAAAAAGATCTCCGACGGCGAGAATACATCGATGCTGCTTTCCTCTCTCTTGCCGGATTTGCGAAGTCTGTGGTCAAGCATGAACATCACTTCACCGATAGGCCCTTCACACGGTGCTTTCAGCGGAGGTGCATCCACCTGTGTACCGAACTCGCTTTTTGCCGCTCCGGTAACGATCTTGCCGCTTTCAAACGTTTTCAAATGCTCATGCAGGCGTACCACTTCTCTGTCATCGCAGACGGAGTATCCGTATTCACGGTATCCTTTGATAGCATCATAATCTTTGACTGCCCCGCTTGCGATAATGAGGTAGTCATAGGAGAGTTTTGTACCCGAATCAAGCACTACTTTCTGTGCATCGGTATCGATGCGTACCACTTCACCCTGTTCAAATGCAGCATTGTGCTTGCGAAACTGCGGCGGTGTTTCGATGTGTACGGCTTCTACCGGTTTCTCTTCCAGTGCCACTTCCGGCAGTGCCGGACGCTCCAGAGAGTAATCATGTCTGTCCACCACTGTCACCTCAAAACGGTAATGGTATTCACTCAAGCGGTACAATGCCCGCAACCCACCAAAACCGGAACCGATGATCACCACTTTTTTCAATGCTGTCTGTGCCATATGTTATCCTTTAAGATATGTTGTGCAACAAGTATAGCACTTTTGGGCAAATGGTCAATGTTACCTGACTAACATTTTAGAGTGCTGCTATGCATCCAGCCATTTCTGCAAATCTTCTCTCAAATGCTCTGCATTACCGCTTCGAAGATAATAATGCTCCCCATTTTTCAACGCTACTTTCACCACCGGCTTCCAGAAACGAAACATCGTTCCCAGCGTACGGCGCCACTTGCGCTCTTTTGCAGGGACTACGGCAATAGAGGCGATTTGTGCTTTGGGAATGGCCACTACCCTGTTACCCGTGGCGATGAGATACTCGTCCGTGACGATGATACGTGCATAGTAGCGCCACAGCAGAACATAGAGCCAGAAGAACCACAGAAGGAATACAAATGCATCAAGCACTGTGGCGACATAGCTGTAGGGTACATCGAGCGTCAAGAGCCAGTACGGGTCTCCCATTATCCACTTGGAAAGCAGATACTTTATCCATTCAAAGCCAACTGAAGCGATGATGATTGTTGCTGTCAGGATCAAAAAGCCCATAAAGCGGCTGCTCAGCCTGCGCTGAAAGCGGATGTCACGCTGGGTAAGCCTGATACCCTGTTTACGAAGCTGCCAGCCGTACAGTCCCACATAGCCGACAATGAAAAAGAACAGTACCACCAAAGAAAGCAGTCCCATTTCCATAGGAAAATAGTAGTATTCACGCGCAATATATCGGTATCTGTTTTGCGGTGTAAA